>ERZ1034928.435-NODE-435-length-19803-cov-11.116923_pt1 | contig 19803 bp, 12 predicted proteins | sample MGYA00520627_ERZ1034928 | MGnify/ENA primary metagenome ERZ1034928 (study PRJEB33766, sample SAMN09781755) | gut metagenome | biome: gut microbiome | host: Homo sapiens | place: Madagascar | study: EMG produced TPA metagenomics assembly of the PRJNA485056 data... | reverse complement strand
AATGATAAAGCCAAATGATTGTTTATTTTTAATAATTGATATTCAAGAAAAACTTGTAAAAATGCTTAAGGACTCAAATGTCAAAGAAAATGCGGTTATATTATCAAAGGCCTGTGATATTTTAAATGTTAATACTATTATTACAGAGCAATATCCAAAAGGTTTAGGGGAAACCGTAAAAGAGATAAAAGATGCCTCATCAAAGGCTAAATATTTCGAAAAAACAGCTTTTTCTGCATTAAAGAGTGAGGAGATTTTTAATGCAATAAAAGCATCTGGAAAAAAACAAATTATAATCTGCGGTATTGAGGCTCATATTTGTGTTTTACAGACAGCACTTGACCTATTAGCTTCTGGATATGAAGTCTATTATGTCAAAAACTGTTCTGGTTCAAGAAATTCTTATGATATTGAAACAGCAGAAGAACTTTTGAAACAAGAAGGAGTGAAAGTTGTAACAACAGAAATCGTTCTTTTCTCGTTGTTAGAATCTTCAAAACATCCAAACTTTAAGGAAGTTCAAGCATTGATTAAATAATATAGAGTAATAAAAAGGCGGCAGGGTTTAAACTAACCCTGTCGCCTTTTAGCTTGTGTTATTCTCCTAACATCCAACGCAATCCAAATTGGAGAGAAAGACCACTTCTGCCGCCATTTCTTATCATAGCTTGACCGAAAGCAGTAAATCTATCACCCCAACGTTTTTGCAAACCAACACCGTATTGGATATATGGTTTAATGCTCATATTAGGCAGAGATACGTCATTTGCCCAGAAGTGAGTTTGGTCGATGATATTCCAAACCATTTGAACACTTGCGTAAGGTTGCCATCCATTTTCTAAGTTTCCAATGAATTTAATACCAGGAGCGATTTGAATTGCATGCAATGGATCAGATGTTACATCGACACCAGCAGCATTTGTATAATCAAAAGTATTAACAAAGGTGTAAGACATCAAGTAGTTAGGTTGAATGATGAATTTACCATTTGCAAGTTCAAAGTTATATCCAGTTTTTGAAGCAATACCAGCAGTGAGCATAGTGAAATCTTCACTACCATACATAGTATCAGCTTGACCGGCGTTAGCTCCAACGTTAACAGTTAATCCTGTGAAGAAATCATTTTTGTACCAAACTGAGCTTGCACCTAAAGTACCGCCATTTTGATAAATACCAACTCCATCATATGTTTGGTGAGAACCAGTATATCCTGCATAGAGAGAATATATCATATCCCAACCTTTAGATAGTTCAATAATTGAACTGTCACCGCCAACAAGAGAGCCATAAGCGATATTTTCAACAGTAGGTCCATTGTTTAAACCAACTCTTTCAAAAGTAGTGAATGGTCTGAACCACAATCCTTTATTTTGTTCAGGAAGTTGATTAGGGTCAAAAGTTATAACTCCGCCGGCACCAGTTCCTTGAGTTGCATCAGCGTATTTATTAGCAAATTTCATTGCTGTTCTTTGTTTTTTAGTCATTGCCATAAGCATATCCATATTGCCAAAGGCTTGTTCATAGATATTCAATTGAGTTAGGTAAGAACCAACCTGTGCGGCAACTGGACTTGCCAAAACTGCAGGGTTAAATGATCTGTAATCTCTTTCTCCTGCAACTGGAGCAAGTGTCAAGGTTGAACCGTTTAGAGCTAAACCTCTTCTATATATTTTATCTTGAAGAACGACACCGTTTAGTGAAGAATCCAGAGTAAAGTTAAGTCCTGTTGTATCTCCACCTTGAGCTAAATCGAAAGATGTTCTGCCGTTGTTTAAAGCTGAAGTGTCAATACTTTTAACGTTAATTGTACCGCCACCAGCGATTATAGCGGATTTAATTGCATCACTTCCTGAAGAACTAACATCAAGTGACCAATCAATAGTTCCGCCATTTAAGTTAAGACTTGCAAGCTCGATAGTACTTGTTGTACCGTTTTGTGTATTTAAAGCAGAGCCGTCAGCCATATTTAAATTATTTGAACCATTACCAGTAAAGTTTGATTCACTTGCAATTTTCAATGTACCACCACCAACGTTGTAGTCAGTTGTCATTGAAGTATTTGTTGTTCTATCAAGTGATTTAAAGTTTTCCCCAAGTGTTACTGTTCCTGTAGAACCAGTTGTTGTGTTGATATTAACCGTTGTTGTGCCAGTGCCGTTTGTAGCAATGTTATTGTTCATTACAACATTTTTGTTATCTGCTGCATCAAGATTAAGTTTCACATCACTTGTAGTATCAAACACGATACCGTCAACTGTTGTAGCCTTATTTCCGGAAAATAATACATTGTTATTTTTAGCTGAAATAGAAACAGTGTCACCTTTTGTATATATTGTACCTTCGTTAGTTGCGGTGTTGTTTATAACGCTTGTATCTGTAAGTTCAATTGCCGTAGTCAAGTTTTCGTTATATATTGCACTACCGTCTTTTGCTTTGTTTCCTTCAAAGAGAGAATTATTTAAAGCAATAACACCACTTGTTGCACCAATAGTTCCTTTATCATCATTGTAAATTGCACCACCTTTTCCGTCTAAGGCTGTATTGTTTCTGAATACTATATTTGAAGGTGCAGTAGAGCCAGTCAAATCGTAGATATGACAGTTATTCCATATTGCACCACCATCACCGTAAGCGATGTTATCTTCAAATGTTGCATTATCCATATAGATATTAGCTGTTGAAGTTGTTGCAGAATTTTGCCAGTTGTAAATTGCACCACCTTTTCCGGTGTATTTAACGGAACCGTCAGAGTTCAATGTTCCTGCAGTATTTCCTTTAAATGTTGTTGAATCAAGAGTGTAATCAGCACTAAAGCCGTCATCAGCATAATTGAAAATTGCACCACCTAAACCTTCGTTTGTGTCGTTACCTGTTGCAATGTTGTATGAGAAAACGCCGTGTGAATCTACACCAACCGCATCGTTATCAGCACCTTGTGCAAATGTATTTGTTGATGCTGAAGCTATATTTGCTACCGCACCACCACCAACTTCTACAGAGTTGCTTGTAAATGCTGCATGATGAGAGTTTATTGTGTGATTTGATTTGTTTGCAATAGCACCACCGAATTTTTTAGCAACCATATTCTTAAGTTCAAGTAATTTTTCAGCAGATTTCCCGATTAAATTTATAGTACCAACTGAATCAATAAATCCACCATTTTCAGAACTTTTGTAACCTTGAATTGTATCAATATTAGTGATTGTTAGTGTGGAAGCATTATTTGTAATTTTGATACCTTCTGGATTTTCACCAGTTGGTTGTTGAACACCACTTATTGTATTAACTTTATCGTTGTCGCCTTTAATGATTAAATCACCAGTATTTAACTCACCAAGAGAAGACTCTGAATCTTTTGAATAATCTCCACCAACCACGAAAATAGTAGTGTTAGAAGTATCAGTTACAGCATCACTTAAACCTTGAGAGGTTGAACCTGTATCTGTAATTTTAATGTTTTGAGAGTTTGTACTATCTTGAACTACTTCGTATTTTTTATCGTTACCAATAACTGCTATGCCTGATGTATCAACTGTTACAGTTGCGTTATCAAACAATTTTGTTGATGCTCCATCTGCAATTAAATCTGAATTTATGTTCAAATCTTTCAATGTAAATTTTCCAGAACCATTTACAGTAGCAACATCAATTGTATCGCCCCAGTCTATGCCAAGATAAGCATCTCCGTTCATATTTAAAGTATCAGATGCTAAAATTAGATATCCATCATTTGAATTGTTGTTAGCACTGATTTCTGCATTAGTTTCAATATCAATAGTATTTTGAATAATTGATGCATTATCAAGATATGTGTAAGAGTCTGAAGAAAGAATAGTCTTTCCAGAACCATTTATACCACCGTCAAATGCGTTTGATTCTCCCAAAATGAGAGTACCATTGTTATGTATATCATTTTTGCCTGTTGAATCTGTGTTGCCAGTAAATGTTGAGTTTGTAATGTACAAAGTTCCGGCATTAGACGTTCTATCAGCTTCACCAGCGGCATTGTTATAGATTGCACCGCCAAGTCCTTGAGCTTTGTTATTTGTGAATGTTGAATCTGAAATTGAAACGGCACCAGATTTTGATTGACTTTCATAGAAAGAGTTAAATATAGCACCACCATTCATTTCAGTTGAGTTTGAATCAAAAGTAGTTCCAGCAACATCGAGACTTGCTCCTGCATTTGTTCCTGCTCCACCGTCTTTATTTCTTGTGTAAATACCACCACCGTTTCCAGTTGAAGTATTATTTGAAATTATTGAGTTTGAAACAGTTGTTTTTGATTCAGAACCCATAAATATTGCACCACCACCGTCAGTTTCAGTTGTGTTTGCAACGTTATCTTTTATAACTGTGTTATCAATATTCATATTTGAGAAGTTAGCAAGACCACCACCAGAAATTGCTGTGTTATTAGCGATTTCAGAGTCACTAACGTTAACTGTATTTCCAGATTTCAACATATTGTAAATTGCACCACCAATACCAGCGATGTTATTTTTGAATTTTGATTTTACTATGTTGAGGTTAGAAGCAACAGTATTCATTGTTGAAACAGCCCCACCTAAAGACCATTGGTTGTCAGAACCAGCGAGTGCTTTGTTTCCTTCAAATGTTGAGTTTTTAATTGTTACATTCCCTCCGTTTACAGCAACAGCACCACCAACACCTTGTTTTTTATATGCTGTCCCGTTAGATTCGTTGTTTGTAAAAGTTGAATTTTCAATTATTGTGTCATTTGCAGTATAAACAGCACCACCTGCTCCGAGGTTGGCTTTGTTTCCATCAAAAGTTGAATTTTTGATTGCTATTTTAGCTTTATTACCGCCTCTGTCTTCTTCTCCGTGGTTATAAATTGCACCACCGTTTTGTGCAGAGTTGTTTGTAAAAGTTGAGTTGTCAACGGTAACATATCCATTGTTTGTAACACTATTGTAGAGGTAATTATCAATAGCACCACCATTAGTTGCCGCACTGTTATTGCTGAAATTTGAGTTTACTATATCAAGTTTTGCTGCAGAGTTGTTACCTTGGAGATAATCTCTTGTTGCAATAGCACCACCTGCAGAAGCAGAAGTGTTACCGTCAAAATTTGAATTATCTATTGAAACAATAGCCTCTGCACCAACGAATATTGCGCCACCACCATCACTGTCTGATTCGTATGCGCTATTGTTTTTGAATGTAGAATTTGTAATAGTCGTACCGCCGTCAGAAAGTAATCTTTGAGAGGCAACAGTGAATATCGCACCACCAGAGCGAGCAGTGTTGTTTTCAAAGATTGTGTTGTCAATTTCCACTTTAACACCGTCTTTGTTTCCTGTATATGCGTAAATTGCCCCACCGATTTTTGCCTCGTTACCTATAAATTGGTTATTTTTTAATTCATAAATTCCGTTAGCAAGAGATATAGCTCCACTATCAGCAACAGAATATCCAATAGCCTTATTGTTTATGAATTTTGAGTTTGTAATTGTATTTTTACCATAAGTCGTTGAAACGTTTGAATAGATAGCCCCGCCATCTCCGTCAGTAGAGTTGTCTTTGAAAGTAGAATTATCAATATTATAGTTTCCTTTTGTAAAGAAAGCTCCACCAGCGCTTGCTGATGTATTTCCTTCAAATGTTGAATTTGAAATGCTTATTTTTGCATGGTTATTACCTTTGTCTTTTTCTCCGTGGTTGTATATAGCACCACCATTGTCAGCTGAATTGTTCGTGAATAATGAGTTGTCAACAGTAACATAGCCGTCGGTTAGTACACTGTCATAAAAATGGTTATCAATAGCACCACCATTGGTTGCGGCTTTGTTTCCAGAGAAACTTGAATTTATTATATCGAGTTTTGCTTCTGAGTTATTTGCAATTTCAGTTCTTGTTCCAATCGCACCACCAAAAGACGCAGACTGATTGTTTTTAAATTCTGAATTGTCTATAAATGTAGAAGAAGATGCTCCAGCAAATATTGCTCCACCTCCGTCATTGTTAGCTTGGGTTGTTTGGTTATCTTCAAACACTGTTCCTGAAACATTAAGCGAACCCATATTCGAAATAGCTCCACCTTGTGAGTTTGAGCTATTGCCAATAATTTTAGAATTATTTATTTGAAGTTGCGGATGTTCTGTTGTGTTTAATAGTACATATATTGCACCGCCAGCACTTGCGGAATTATTTAATAAAGAAACATTATTTAAAATTAGAGCTCCGTCATTTATTGCGATAGCTCCACCGATTCCGACTTTGCTTGGAGAGGTTGAAACATAAGTGTTTTTGTTTCCTTCAAAAACGGTGTCAGCAATTGTTGATGCAACGTCGGTTGTTGTGTTTAGGTATAAACCCCCAGGAGCACCATAGTCTGTCATAACGTTGTTTATAAATTTTGAGTTTTTGATATTTATTGAACTGTCTCCGGCAACAACTATTGACCCTGCGTAGTAAGAAGAAGTGTTTGAATCAAATAATGAGTTATTTATATTTACTTCTCCGCCGTTACTATAAATATTTCCTGCGTAAACACCATTGTTATCTTTAAATGTTGCACCATTTACATTCAAAGTCCCTTTGTTGTAAATGTTTGCATAAGTGTTATCTTGGTTTTGGTAACCGTCCGTGATGTCTAAAGTTTGTCCTTGATCATTAAAAATATTGTAGTTTGTTGCAAGGGCAACACTTCCCATGAGCAATGCTACTGCACACGCTGTGGCAACTCCAAATTTCTTTTTCATTTTCAACCTTCCCTAAAACTATATGTAGACTATGTCATTCATGCTGCACTTTCAAAAATGCATCCTGGGGTGATAATTACTATTCCATATCCCTAATTCTGTATACGAAAATTATAGTACATAAAGGTTAGAATAAGAAATATTTTAACAAACTTACACGTTGAACTTAATAAAATTTTACAAACAGTGCTAAAATCTTTACTATAAATGTAAACTTTTGGTAGTATATACGGGGAAAGGAAATAAAAGTTATGAGAAAATCGGAGCGTTTAAACAAAATTCCGCCTTATTTATTTGCGGAAATTGACAAAAAAATTGCAAAAGCGAAAGCAGAGGGAGTTGATATTATCAGCTTGGGAATAGGTGATCCTAATCGACCAACGATACCTTCAGTAGTAGCAGAGATGCACAAGGCAATAGATGATCCGACAACTCATAATTATCCACCTTATGATGGTACAAAAGAATTCAAACAAGCAAGTTGTGACTGGCTTAAACGTCGTTTCGGGATAGATATTGATCCAGAAAACGAAATTATTGCAACATTAGGCTCTAAAGAAGCACTTGCACATATTTTTCTTGCATTTGTTGATGCAGGAGATTATGTTTTGATTCCAGACCCAGCTTACCCAGTTTACAGAACAGGTACGATATTTGCTAACGGAAATCCTTATTCAATGCCTTTGTTAGAAGAAAACGGATTTTTGCCAGATTTTGATAAGATTCCAGAGGATATAGCAAAAAAATCAAAACTTATGTTCTTAAATTATCCTAACAATCCAACTGGTGCAGTATGTGATTTGGAATTTATGAAAAAAGCAGTTGATTTTTGTAAAAAATACGATATTTTGCTTTGTCACGATGCTGCATATAGTGAAATATCTTTTGAAGGTTATGTTGCACCATCTATATTCCAAGTTGAAGGGGCAAAAGATGTTGCAGTAGAATTCTACTCACATTCAAAATCTTATAACATGACAGGTTGGAGAGTAGGATTTGTTTGTGGAAACAGCGAAGCTATTAGTGCATTGGAAACAGTGAAAAGTAACATTGATAGCGGAACATTTAAAGCTATCCAAAGAGCAGCGGCTAAGGCTTATGTTGCGCCAGAAGAAGAAGTTAAGGATTTGGTTGAAACATATAGACAACGTAAAGAAGTTATGGAAAATGGTTTAAGAGAACTTGGCTGGGATATTAAACCTTCCAAGGGTACAATTTTTATGTGGGTAAAAACTCCTAAAAATATGTCGTCAACTGAATTTGCAACAATATTGCTTGAAAAGGCAGGTGTTGTTGTTCCTGCAGGAAACGGATATGGTTCTCATGGGGAAGGTTATTTTAGAATAGCCCTTACCCAAGAAGTAGACAGATTGAAAGAGGCTCTTCAAAGAATGAAAGATGCAGGAATTTGTTATTTGATGAAAGAAAAAGTGGTTATATAGGGAGTTTATAGTTTTATGAAAACAGCGGTAGTAACAGGTGCAACATCAGGTATTGGAAATTATGTATTGAAATCTTTATTAAGAGAAGGATACAAGGTTTTTGCTGGATACCGTGATATCAAGCACAAAAAAGAGTTGATGATATTGTCAGATGATGTATTTCCTTTCAGAATTGATATGACAAAGAAATGGACAATTGAAGATGCAATAAAGACAATTTCATCATCGTGTGAAAAAATCGACGTTCTTGTTAATGCTGCTGGAAAAGTTGTAGCAGGTCCTCTTGAAACATTGAGTGTTGACAAGGTGAGAGAACAATTTGAAGTGAATGCGTTTTCTCATTTTGAACTTGCTCAGGGTTTGTTTGATAAACTTGATGGTGGAAAAATTATCAATATAAGCTCAATGGCAAGTTATGGAGTGTTCCCATTTTTAGCTCCTTACTGTGCATCAAAAAGAACACTCGATATGATGTTTAATTCTTTGAGGATTGAAACCGGAACGAAGGTTCAAATCATTTCTGTTAAACCAGGAGTAATTGCAACTCCACTTTGGGAAAAGTCAATTGATATAAACAAAGATAATTTCGGAGCAGGAAAGTATAAGATTGTTGGTGATTATTTGGTTGCAAATGCAATTAGAAATTCTAACAGTGGTTTGAGTCCAAAAACTGTTGCTAACAAAGTTATGGAAATAATCAAAGCCAAAAATCCTAAAAATTCTTATACTATCGGCTTGGATGCTTTTTGTGTTGAAATGCTTTCAAGACTTCCACAATGTATTATAGATAGAATTGTAGAAGAACAATTGAGAAAGAAAGTTGCTGCTCAACTTGATAAAGTTTTATTGACTGGAGTGGTGCAAAAAACGGTTGAACCTGAAAAAGAAGAAAGCGCAGAAGTAGAAGAGGATACTGTTGTTGAAAACCCAGAAAATCCGGATGAAAGGTTAGAAGCAGCTCTTCAAGAGGCAATGGCAGAAGAAAATCCATAAATTAAGAAATGTAAACAAAAGCTTAATAAAATTTTGTGTTTTTTGTTATAAATCGTTTTTTTTGTGGAACATTTTCTTATATAAATTTTTTGTTGCCAAAAAAACATATAGATAATATAATATATAATGTAGTTTATACTATAAGTTTATTTAATAGAAGGAATTAACAGAATGACTTTAGATGAATTAGTGGAACGTAAGTCCCATGAAGGGTTTACGCTTGTTGAAGTTCTGCTTGCTATTGGTATCTTGGGTGTTGTTGCAGCCATAACGATACCGGCACTGATACAGCACACGAATAGAAAAGACTGGATGACAGCGTTAAAGAAATCATATACGATATTGTCAGAAGGTTTTAAACAAACAGAAGCATTGAATGGAAAGATAGCATCGTGGGAAGAAGAAGAATTTTATTCAAACTTTATAGAAGGCTTCAAGGTATCCAAGAGCTGTGAAGGTAGCAGTTGTTTACCGAATGAAGTATATTTGAATGAAAGTGGATTTACATCTCCAGAGAATAGCAAATCGTATGTACTTGCGGACGGACAAGCGATAAGTTTGAGCTTGACGGATACAAACTGTGCAACGACGGTTGGCTCATTGGAAGGCATATGTGGGAATGTCTTTATTGATGTAAATGGAGAAAAAGGTCCAAATACAATGGGAAAAGACTTCTTTGGATTTTATGTGACGAAAGAAGGAATAATCCCATATGGATCAAAGAAAATAGATGTAATCCAATCTGGCTACAAATGGGTAGCAAAAGGATGTAACAATGGAGATGCAGTATGTGCAGAAGGAAAGATGTTTAGTTGTTCAAATGCACAAACAGATCAAACAGCATGTAAAACATGTGGAGGCGATTGGAGAGTATACTCACAGGCAGCATATTCAACACCAGTAACGGGCTATAAAGTAGCAACATACAAACCAGCCTCATATGCCGCAACATATCGTTCACACTATCGTGCAGCACATACATCTCACAGTGATGCTTGTCAAGCAGGAAGATATCATGCAGCATATACTTCTTGCACAGGCTATAGTTGTGACAGATATAGTGGTTATAGTTGTAGCTCCTATATCTGCTCTTCCTACCGCTACCATGCGGCATCTTATCAATGTACATCATACGCAATATACCATCCAGCATCCACAACATACTCTGTTGTAGGTTATAGTGTTGCTTCTTATGGACCTGCGACATACAGTTCACATATTGCATCTTACAAACAACATGCAGCAGTGTATAAAGAGACTTGTGGGGGAACAATTCCAGAAAATACATGCTTAGGCTACAAATACACACAAGAGTGGGATTGTTGGCAAACAGATGCAGGAGCACCTTATGATGATCCATGTAATGCACATGGAGTTGCATCGTCAAAGAGTTGCTCATTCAAAACAACAGATGCTCTTGGAGATTGCAAACTTGATGATAAAGGAACAAGTTGTGGAGCATGGGCTATCATAAATGACAACATGATGTACTTAGATGATAAAGAAGTTACATGGTAAAAAATAGGTTAAGGCGACTCTGAAGATTCTTCAGAGTCGCTTTATTATTGGGAAAAATACTTCTGTATTATAAAAATATTACGTTTATAGTACTGTGTAAACTTTTGTTAAAATTTTGCAAAATACATGTTGAATAACTTTTCTCACGGGTTTTATAATTTACATAAGTATTATAAAGAAATGGGTGTGTGTAGTGATCAATTTATTGGGAATGAACTCTGTTGAAAGTTCAGATAGGTTAAGAAATCGTTTTATTAGTTTTGCAGGAGTTCAAAAAACAGCTCAAAAAGCAGCAAATCAAGTTTTTAGAAATCCAATCATGCCAACAGGTAATGGTCCATTTGATGTTTTGTCAAATATTTCTGCAAATTTGGTTGATGAAATAGAAAAAAGAGCCTACAAAGCTGGTATGTCTACAACTGAATGGTTAAAGACATATTTGAAACTTGACCTTAAACCAAAAGTTATGGCAGTTGCAAGTAAGAGTGCAGTTGTTGGTAACGCAAGAGTTACTACATTGATTGATGGTCAACAATATTTTAAAAAGGCTTTAGAATTTGTTAAGGGTGCTGAAAAGTCAATCCAAGTTGAAATGTTTGAATTCCAAAACCTTTCTGTTGACGGTAAATATTGGGCACAAAATGGTGCTGATAAAGTTCCAGGTTCAAAAGAACAGCAACAATTGTTGTGGAACATCATTAAGAAAAAAGAAGCAAATCCAGATATGAAGATTCAAATTATTTTGGACTCTCACAAATGGTATATCGACGGTAAAGGAAACCACACAAAACACTTTGGTAACCAAGATATGATTAGATTCTTGAAAGAAAAAGGTATTGATGTTGTTCCTTATCCAAAAGCTTCTCAACAAGGTGCTGCTCTCCAACACATTAAATTAGTTATCGTTGATGGTAAAAAAGCTTTGGTTGGTGGTATGAACTGGGGTACTCACTCAACAGCAAACCATGACGGTTCAGTTGCAATCGAAACATTGCCAAATAAAATGAACAGTGAGGTAGACAACCTTATGGCTGAACATTTTAACCCAGACTGGAAATTTTCTTGGCAAAGAATCGGAGAAACAGATTTTGTAGCAGGTCCTCTTAACAAAGAACAACAAGCATTATATAAAGGTAAAGATAAAGAAATTAAACAAGAATGCGTTGATTATTATAATCTCTTGAGCGAGTTTTTCTGCACAGAAGAAGCAAAAAATCGTTACAAAGATGGTAAACTTGATTTAATCAAACCGCATCCAATGACAACTCCAACTATCAAGGTATTGGGTACTAAACCAAGAGAACTTGCTTTAGTTGGCGAAAAGGGTATGGAATCTTCTCGTGATTACCTTATGGACAAGATTAAAACTTGTAAGAAAATCAGAGGTGAATTGTTTGTATTAACTGACAAGGAACTTGTTAAAACAATTATTGACAGATACAAAAAAGGCGAACTTGATGCTAAATTCATCATCGAAGCAAGTATAAAACAACAATTCCCTTATTGTGAAAATGCATTTGACGAATTGCAAGAGGCAGGAGTTCCTGTAAGAGTTTATAAGGCAGATAAAGAAACAAATCAAAGAATGCACGCAAAATGGGCAGTATTCGATAACAAAGAAGTAATGATTGGTTCTACAAACTGGTCTTCTCAAGGTTTAAACCAAAACCTTTCAACTGGTAGAAGAAGTGATTATAAACTTGCAACTGCAGAAATTGATTCAAGAATCGTAGAATCATTCAACCAAGTTAGAGCCAACGAAGAAAAACTCAGTCTTTCTGCAATTGATTGGGATGGTTCTGAAACAGCTTATGATCAATTAAAAAATAGAAGAAAAATCTTGAAAAATGCATATAATTCTTTGAAAAAAACAGGTTATGCAAACTTTGAACTTGATGACAAGCAATATGAAATTATGAATTCTTCAAGACAAATTGTTGTTAAAAACAAAGAAGGCGTTGCAAAAGATTTTGAATATGATAGCAAAAATGGTAAAGATCCATTGTCAGAATTAAGAACTGTTCTCGGATACTATGCAATCATTCAAAGAAGACAGTTGTCAAAACAAAAATTTGCAAGAGGAAACAACGAAATTTCAGTAGCTTTTGAATCCCCAAGTCTTGCTAAAAACGTATTCATCAAACAATTTGATATGGACTGGGATTATTCAGAATCTAAATATGAAAAACTCAAAAATAACGTTATCCCAATTAACAGGGGAAATCAAGAGGCTGAAGCTACGGAGAAAGCAACAAAAAACGAAAATGTAACGAATCCTCAAAAGAAACCACAACCAAAAAAATTAAATCTTAATGTGTAGTAAGGAATTTGAAAGTATAACGGGTATAAAAAATGCAAGTATTATCAATACAAAAAACGGACAAGGTAAATAATTTTAGAACACAAACTATGAGCAGACCTCAATCGATGATGCCTGTTTATCCTCAAAGAAACGAAATATCTAACGTTTACTACACTCCGTTCCAATTAAAACAACCAAACTTTAAAGGCTTAAGACTTGAAACAAACGTTATCCAGAAAGTAACTGGAAAACAGTATCAAGGTGCTGGACTTTATACAAAAGCAAAAGATTTCATTGATTTTTTGAAGGTTGGTTACGATAAACTTGCAACAGAACCTTTGGATATTTTAAAAGCAACTAAAAACGAAATAATTGCTCATAGATTTTCATTAGCGCTTGCAGAAACTTATGCTGAAGGATCAGCGTTTGGAACTCAATGGGTTAAGAGATATAATCCAGAAAACAGACGTTCTCCTCTTGCTGTTTCTCACTCATTAAATTCTGAAAATATGAAAGAAAATGTGTATGCAGCTAATTTAGAATATCTATATGATTTAAACAAACACAAACATTTGGATACTCCAATTACTGACAAAAAGGGTAATTTGATTTTAGATGCTGTTGTATTCGATACTGAAACAACAGGTGCTAATCCAAAAGTTGATAAAATTGTTCAAATAGCGACTTTGCCAATGAAACATGGACAAGTTACAACTCAAGGGGTTTGCGACCAGTTGATTAACCCTGAAATTCCAATGCCTGCAGGTGCAGAAGCTGTTCACGGAATTAGTGATCAAATGGTTAAAGATAAACCAACCATTCACAAATTTATCGAAAAATTCCTTAGTACAAGTTTGAATCAAAAAAATGGTGCAATTGTTGTTTATAACTCAAAATTCGATATTCCATTGTTGAATAGAGAAATTAGAGAACACAATATTTATGCAAGCAAAGACATTAAGGAAAAAGAACTTGCAGAAGTTTTGGACCCATATCTTTTAATCCAAAGAATTCATCCATTCTTGGGTGCAAAGAAAAAATTGAGTTTCCAATATCACTGGTTATTCTGCAAACCTATGGAAAATGCTCACGATGCTTTGGCTGACGTAACGGGAACTGCTGATGTTTTGAAATATTGTTTATACTATTTGAGCGAACACAGAAAAGATAAAACTGTTCCTTTGTCATTAAGAGAAGTTTTAATCTTCCAAAATGGTGGGCACGGTGTTGAAAATATCGATATCCCACTTGATGCAAGCAAAAATTACAATAAAAACTTCAAATTTGACCGTTCTTACAGAGCAGAACCTTTAGATGTAGACAACTATTTCCAAGGTTACAAACTTACTGCTAAAACAATTGCAAGTCTTGAAAATGAAATTGGTTTAGAAAACGTTAAAAAACTTTTGAATAATTCTAATGGTTTAGTATCAACAGGTTCTAAATCAGCTCCAGAAACTCAAAAGAATGATAAAAACAGTTTTGTAAATATTTCTTATGTTTTAGCTGACAACTTCAAAAAAGTTTTAGGCTTTGCTGATCTTCAAGAATACAACGGAAAATCTGTTGAAGAAATTATCGATTTGATTACAGAAAAATCAAAAAGATTTGAACATGAAAAAACTAAAGAAATTTGGCTAAAAAATGTTGATCCTGATGATATCGCAAAAGGTAATGACTTGCCTGATGATGAAATCGCAAAAAGAGTTATGAAAGAATCAAAACTCGCTAAAGAAAAGGATGCAGCAAGAGAAGCTAAAAAGAATAAATAATAATTAAGAGAGAAGAAAGTTAAGACTTGTTTTGTTTATCAAACAGGTCTTTTCTTTTAGCTTTTGTTCTTTTTAAACTGTCTTCATACCTAAATTTTTCTATTTCAGCATGATTTCCACTTAATAACACTTCTGGAACTTCTAAACCTCTGTAAACACGAGGCTTTGTATATTGTGCATGTTCAAGCAATCCTTTTGAAAAACTATCATTTTGCGCAGATTCAACTTTTCCCAAAGTTCCTTCTATTTTCCTACTTACGGCATCTATTATGCAAAGGGCAGGTAGTTCTCCGCCAGTTAATACAAAATCGCCAATGGAGATTTCTCTTGGTTGTATTATCGTTCTAATCCTCTCATCGAAACCTTCATAGTGACCGCAAATTAGTATAATTTGTTCGTATGTAGCAAGCTCATTTGAAAGTTTATCATCAAAAACTTCCCCTTGAGGTGTTAACATTATTGTTATAGCATTTTTTGATTGTTCTATGCTCTCGTAGGCATCAACAAAAGGTTGAGCTGCTAAAACCATACCAGCTCCACCACCGTATGGAGTATCATCGACTTTTTTGTGTTTATCAAGCGTAAAGTCTCTTGGGTTTATTGTTTCCGTTTCAATTATGCCCTTTTCTATTGCACGCTTCAAAATACTTTGTTTGCAATAATTTTCAATCATCTCTGGAAAAAGTGTTAGGGTTGTAAATTTCATTCTATCAATCCCTCAAGATTGTTTATTACAACTTTTTTCTCTGAAAGATTTATTTCAGGAACTAACTCTTTTACAAATGGAACAAGTGATGTACGTTTTGTTTTGCTTTTTATGCAAAGATAATCATTTACTCCATTGTTTGAAATCCCTGTGACAACACCAATTTTTTCCCCTTCAAGGTTAACTGCATCAAGCCCTGTAAGATCACTTGTTAAAAATTCATCTTTTGTTAACTTTTCTTTAAGAGAATTTTGCTCTACATACAGCAAATCACCCTTAAAAGGAATAAGGTCATTTATTGATGATATTTCTTTAAATTTTATTACTGCAAAGTTTTTTTGAAATCTGCAAGATGTAATGTTTAGTTCCTTGTATTCGTTTTGATGTTTTACCAAAACTTGTTTGAGATTTGTCAAAAAGTCTTCTTGAGATTTCGAATAGCCGATTTTTGCTTCGCCTTTTATTCCATGGAAATTTAGTATTTTACCTATTGAAATATATTTCATTCTTCTTTGGTTTTTCTTGTTCTTGTCTTTTTAACTTTTTCTGGTTTTTCTTCTTCTGATTTTTCTTCAGTTTTCTTTGGTTTTTCAGTCTTTTTAGTTCTTGTCTTTTTTTCTTTTATCTCTTCTTTTTCATCAGAAGCAACGACTTTGAACTCTTCTGGAGCATCAGGTCTATTTGGATTCCATCTATCAAGTCCGAGTTTTGCTCTTATAAGACCTATGCCTACGTGAACTCTCCATTCGTCCATTTTTAATTGTGCTGCAATGATTTTGTGGCAACCAATTGGAGGTAATGGCAATAGTGGTTCATACAAACTTTGAATTGCAAGCATTTGATCTGGGGATATTGCAAGTTTTCTTTTTGGGTATGGCAATTTTGGCAACATCATCTTTTGACGTACCAAATTTATGCCAAAAAATACTTTTCTTGGTTCAAGTCCAATTTTTTCACCAATTACCTCGTGTGCATCTGGATTTGGTAATGGTAGCATTTGCTTGTACAACAATTCAATTTGTTCAAGTTGCTCTCTATTTATGAGCAAAGTTTTTTGAGGTTGTCTTGCTCTTGGAGCTTGTGGTCTACGAGGTCTTGAAAAAGAAGGTCTTCTTGAGCCTTGTGAGTATCCACCTTGAGGGTATCTGTCATTATTTTGAGAAAAGCCCCCTCTTCTTTGTCCTTGAGAATAGTTTCCTGCTCTATCATATCTTGAGCCTTGTGAGTATCCACCTTGAGAATATCTGTCATTATTTTGAGAGTAGCCCCCTCTTCTTTGTCCTTGAGAGTAATTTCCTGCTCTATCATATCTTGAGCCCTGTGAATATCCCCCTTGAGAATACCTGTCATTATTTTGAGAGTATCCCCCTCTTCTTTGTCCTTGAGAATAGTTTCCTGCTCTATCATATCTTGAGCCTTGCGAATATCCTCCTTGAGAATACCTGTCATTATTTTGTGAATAACCGCCTTGAGAGTACCTGTCGTTATATCTTCCAGCACTCTGTCTTTCATCCGTCTCATTTGATGATGAATAGCTACTATAGAACTGTTGTTGCGGTTGCTGATTAGATTCTTCTGTGCCTTCTTTTCTTTCAGGATACAAACAATCAGGGCAAATAACTCTTTTAGGGTTTTTTGTTTCAAACTCCTTACCGCATTTGGTACATTTGTTTACATACATATTTTCTGCCTCTTTATGGGGAACTCCTAACCTTTAAAACTAAAAATAAATTTCTCTCTTTTGTACGATATATTAAAATTTTAAACAAGTTTATAAAAAACTTCCTTGTGTATTTTAACAGATTTTTAATTATTTTTCAACCATGAATGTTACAGGTCCTGAATTTATAAGTGAAATATCCATCATTGCTTGGAATTTCCCAGTCTTTACAGGATTTCCGTATGTAGATAATTCAGTTACAAAATCTTCATACAATGCTTTTGCAATCTCAGGAGATGCAGCTTTGTCAAAGCTTGGTCTTGTACCTTTTTTACAATCGCCTGCAAGGGTAAATTGGGATACAACCAAAAATTCCCCATTTACTTCGGATATAGATTTATTCATCTTCTCATTATCGTCTTCAAAAATTCTTAAAGATGTGAGCTTCTTTGCAAGTTTTGATGAATTCTCTTTTGTATCACCTTTTTCTACACACAACAAAACAAGAATTCCAAATCCAATTTCTGAATACAATTCATTATCAATAAAAACTTCTGCTTTTTTAACTCTTTGTATTAGTGCTTTCATTTTTGTATTTTCCGTTTAATTGTCCACAAGCGGCATCAATATCAGCTCCTCTTTCAAGTCTTATTGTAACCTTTTTATTTGCCTGTTCAAGAAGGTATTTAAATTTCATCACAGAACTTTTTAGAGGCTTTTTAAACATCTTGTTTTCTACGCTGTTGTAAGGAATTAAATTGATGTTACACTTTAAATCTTTAAGATATTCTACTGCTTTCTTCGCCATTTGAGGAGTATCTGTTAAATCCTTTATTAACAAGTACTCTATCGTAATTCTTCTTCCCGTTAGCTCTATGTAGTTTTTTAATGATTTTTTTAATTCTGTCAATGGAAATTTATTCTCAATTGGCATAATTTCTTTTCTCACTGAAGAATCTGCACAATGAAGTGAAAGTGCTAATGTAGATTGAAGATTTAATTCTGCAAGTTCATTTATTTTTGGTGCAATCCCACTCGTTGAGATAGTAATTCTTCTTGCTCCAATTTGAAAATCAATGTTAAAAATATCAAGAGCCTCGAGTACATTTTTTAAATTTAAAAGAGGTTCTCCCTGACCCATAAAAACAACATTTGTAACCTTAAGTCCAGTATCTCTTTGTATTGTCAAAACTTGGTCAACAATTTCTGTAGCAGTTAAATTTCTTACAAACCCATTTGCTCCTGTTGCACAAAATCTACAATTTACTGGGCATCCGATTTGTGAGCTGACACAAGCTGTTAAATTCGCCCTATTATCAAATCTCATCAAAACTGTTTCTACTCTATTTTGATCAGGAAATTCCAATAAATATTTTATAGTTCCATCTTTAGAAATTTGTTTTTTTACAATTTTTGTGTTAGAAACAACAGCAATTTCAGAAAGTTCATTTCTGAAACTCTTTGATAAATCTGTCATTTCTTGAATATCAGATACTGATTTTAAATAAATCTGATTATGAATTTGTCTTGCTCTAAATGGAGAAACTTTTAATTCCATTGCAAGTTCGTCAAAATCTTTTTGTCTTAATCCAGTTAAAACTCTTTTCATAAAAACATTACACGCTTTCGATTATCTCTGCACCTTTTTCTTCTGGTTTTACCGTGTAAATAGAAGTTTTAACATTATAATTTGCCCAGTTTTCAGTGACAATTGATTTTATTTTTTCAATGTTGTTCTTTTGTGACACAACAAGAATTGCAGGTCCTGCACCACTTAATGTACATCCAATAACATTTTCTTCATGTTTCAGTGCCGATACAATATCTTCAAGTCCTGGAACAAGTTTTGCTCTATATGGTTGATGAAGTCTATCTTGAAGTGCAAGCTTCATCAAATCTGCATCATGTGTGTATAAAGCTTCAACAAACATCGCAGTTCTTCTTGAATCGAAAATTGCATCTTGCATAGGAACTTCGCTTGGTAACACAGAACGAGAAATTTCCGTCACAAGCTCATAATCTGGAATAAATATGGTCAAATGCCATTCTTCTGGCCATTGCATCTTTCTATAAAAAACACTTCCATCATCTTCAATAGAGGATAAAACAAGTCCGCCAGTGAATGCTGGTGTAACGTTGTCTGGATGTCCTTCTATTTCAGCAGCAATTGACAAAAGGGCTGCTTCATCTGCAGGTTTATTCAAAAGTTCGTTTGCTGCAATCAAACCACCAACAATGACCGATGCAGAACTTCCCAAACCTTTAGCTATTGGTATACTTGACTTGATAGTTATTTTTAATTCACTTGGTGCTTGTCCAATTGAATTGTAAAGCATTTCTATCGCTTTATAGGCAATATTGTTTTCATCGGTTGGAAGATGCTCGGTTATAAACATATCATTGTTTTGAAATTCAGGTACGATATTTAATTCTACTCCCGTTCCAGGAAGAACAGTTTCCTCCAATGTTACTATATTGTATATCGGCAACGCCATGCCAAAACAATCAAATCCAGAACCAAAATTTGCGGTTGTTGCAGGTACTTTAACTGATACTTTCATAAAAACCTCATTTTTTGCTACATGTTAACACAAATATTATTTTGTCAAACATTTTTGTAAAACCGTGTTATAATTATACAAATGAAAAAGTTCTTGTTTTATTTTATAATATTGAAAAAAG
>ERZ1034928.428-NODE-428-length-20043-cov-13.432459_pt1 | contig 20043 bp, 30 predicted proteins | sample MGYA00520627_ERZ1034928 | MGnify/ENA primary metagenome ERZ1034928 (study PRJEB33766, sample SAMN09781755) | gut metagenome | biome: gut microbiome | host: Homo sapiens | place: Madagascar | study: EMG produced TPA metagenomics assembly of the PRJNA485056 data... | reverse complement strand
TTGCTCCAATCGCCCGAGGCGGCGAGCTGGCTTCCATTGCCCGAGGCGGCGAGCTGTCTCCCATCGTCCGATGCGGCAGTTTCGTTGCCGCCCTTTTTCATTTGGATATCAACCTGCGCGTTGATAAAATCCTTCAGCGACAGCTTCGCACCGATGCGCAGCTTCCTGCTTGCGCGTTTATTGTCTTTTTTTAAGACTTCTGCTAACGGTTCAACCTTAGCAAATTCGGTAATTTCGCCGCGGTCATTTACCAGCGGGTAATAATCCAGGCAGTCAAACGGTTCTTCACAATAGTGCATCACGCCAGCCTGGCAGCAATCGTCCGCGCCGGTCTCTTCAAAAACCGTATTCTCGGCATACTGCTTGCCGTTGCAGATCATGCCTGGGTTAAACGCCTTGTATCCCATGCTTTCCCTCCCGTTTTTATTCAATGTCTTGTGCCACTGCCGCCACGATCAGCGCCGTGACGCAGCTGGCGACCCACATCAGCACGGCGCACTGCCAGCCGATCAGCGCCCAGCCCAGCGCGAGCAGGCCGTACCACGCCAGCAGCAGGCCAAGTATCTTCGGCCTCATGTGCTCAGCCCGCAGAGCGCGGCAATGTCCGCTTCGCAGCGCGCTATGTACTCATCGGGCGCGTTGCGAAGCTGAAGCTCGGACAATCGCGTGTATAGGTGCCTGCGCAAAAACTGCTCCTCGCAGTACTTGCGATAGTTGGCGCTATTCTGCCGCTCGATCTCACGAATCCGCTCCAACCCCTTCTTCATCCTGCGTCCCTCCTTCCTTCCAATCTGGTAACGCCAAAGCGCATCCAGTGCAAAAAACCGTCCTTTGGGATGCGCACCCTGCTTCCGGCGACACACACCGGAAAGCCCAATTTGTCCGGATTCTGCTGCGCCTGCGCATTGATGCTATACGCCTTGCAGCCGAGCAGCGGCGCAATGTCTCTCGTGTCCAGAAACAGCTTATCGGTGCTTTGCAGCTCTTCCAACGTCATTGCTGTTTCCCTCCTTGTTGTGGTATACTCCCGTGGAAGGGAGGTGATAATGTGGCAACCATTGACGACCGTTTGGACAGCCTTGCAGACGAAATCAAGAAACTTGAATTAGCTCCGTCTGGTTCGCTCAGCCGTGCCGAAGCCTTGAGAATCTGTCGGTTAATGCTGAGCACGCTGTCCGAAATTCGTGCCATGATTGACGAATCAACCTACTGATCTTCCTGCGTTGCGCGGATGACCATAGCGCTTCCGCGCAGCGCGATTCGCTTCGATGCCTCCCGCAGTGTCAGTATCGCCGCTTCCATCAGCTGCAAGTCCTTTTCCAGCTCCGGGTCGGCGCTGACCTCCAGCTTTACCCGCGGCAGCGGCACGGTGTGCGCCGCGCGGGCTTCGATGTCGTTGGTGTTCATTCTTCCATCCTCCCTTCGTCGAATGTCTTGCTTGACTGTGTTTTGCGTCAGATGCTATAATTCCCTCAAAAAGGAGGTTATAGCATGAAACTGAATCCTGACTGCATTCGAGATATACTGCTCGAAGTAGAAGATGTAACTTCGTTGGACTGCAGATTCTCGTGTAGGGCTGACGTGCCGGAAACCGGAAGGCTTGCAGTCTATCCGTTTGAAACGCTTGCATATCACATCAAGCAATGCGATTTAAACGGCTACTTCGCAGAAATGATTACCTACGATATGCAAAACTTCGAAATCTCGTATCTGTCCCCAAGGGGACATGCCTTTCTTTCCGACATTCGTTCAGATACCGTTTGGAAACACACAAAAACGGTTGCTGGTAGGATTGGCGCATGGTCGCTGGATACGCTTTCCAAGATTGCAATAGGCGTTGTGACCGAGCTTATCAAGAGTTACGTCGGGATTCCTTCCCAAACAGCTCCTTATACCAGCGGCGCACGCAATAGTTGATGTGACGCCGGATTTCCGTCTCGTCCACTGCTTCTTCGCCGTATTTCTCAATCAGCATGTGGACGAGGCCCATAATCGCAAACCTGTTTGCAATCGACTTGACGATGGCAAGCACCGCTACGATACTGACAATCGCAAGTGTAATGTTCATTTGCTTACGCCCCTTCTCGTTCTTATTTTGTTTTGTGCATCAACGGTTGACAACGTGAAATAAATTACATATACTGGTAATTGCCATACCGAATGGCGGAAAGGGGTGTGGTCTGAATTGACCAAACTTTTGATTCCGCATGTTCCCGATGTAAACCGTTGATGCTATGGCTAGCGGAGCCGAGACCGCGAAAGTGATACGTGCGCAAAGAAGCGTTTTTAGGTGTTTTCACGCACAGCGTTTAACCGACAAGAGCCCGGCAGAGAAGCCGAAAATCGCACGGAATACCAAGTGCTTTTCGCATCGCGCAGAGAAGCGCGCCGGGGAAACCCGCAAACAAACGCAGCGATAGGAGCGGCGTTGTTGCAGCGCATCGGGTAAACAAACTTCGGAACCGCCGATCTGTGTTTCAAACACCTCACAGGTCGGCGCGTTTTGTCCGGCTCCGGAAGTCGCTACGCCCCCTTCTCGTCGGTGGCGAAGAGGTAGTCCATCGTGAATTCCGGAAGAAGATTCTTTCTAATAAGAAAAGCTTCATTCACCGTGAATTCGGTTGCGCCGCTGAGCTTGTTCGTTAGCGTTTTATCGGTAACGCCTATCATTCGCGCAACGGCATTTTGCGTTATGTTCTTCCTACGAAGCTCGTTGTTGAGATTTGCAAGCATATGTTTCTCACCTCGCTTTTTACCTCAAAAGGTAACTTACAGTGCTATTTTATACCTAAAAAAGTAATTTGTCAATACCTTTTTTACCTTTCTTCGTAGATTTTTTCTTGACACGGCGTGTATTATGATGTATAATCCGAACAGAGGTGAAAGTTATGGATATGCTCGGCAGGATAGTGGAATTGATGAAAAGGAATAAAGATACTAGGGCGTCTCTTGCGCGAAATGCTGGCATACCTTACACAACTATCGATGGATTGTTTAAGCGTGGATGCGAGAATGTCTATGTTTCTACCGCACGGAAATTATGCGATTATTACGGCGTAACGTTGGATTATCTCATAATGGGCAATGATGGGTTGTCAACAGACGCTCTGAACGTCGCTGCAAAATATGACTGTCTCGATGAATGCGGTCGTGAGCTTGTGGAGTTTGTCGTAAGCCACGAGGCAAAGCGCGTCAGGCAGGGGAACGGGCATGCAAGCCCGTCCGTCAGAGAAGCGTTAGGCGAACCATCGGAAAACCCAGCGGCTCGTCCAGATCTTGCACAAGGCGAATGACGTTCGCGTGCGCGTCTGCTGATACGTTGCGATACACCGTTTTATGTGGGATGGAGATAATCGCTTCAATGTCCGGACGGTCTGGAATGAATACGCTTTCCACGCAGTAGTCGGCGTAAAAGGACGTGCGCTTGTTAAAGAGCTTCAACATGGCTGTACCCTCCTGTATGTGTATTATCTCGGTTGCCGGATGTCCGGCGCTGTATTTATCGTAGGAAATCCGCGCGGGATGCGCAATATCGGAAACAATCTAAATCAAATTTGCCTGAATCCGGAATAAATTGAATACAATCTGAATAGGATTTACCATGCAAAACTTCACGAAAGGTGGCGAGTTGGTATGGAGCTGCATATCCGCATGGGGCGATTGATGGAGCAGCACGGCTTTACGAATCAGGCTATGGCGGATGCCAGCGGCGTGCCGGTCGGCACGGTCAGCGGCATTCGCTCGGGCAAGATACGCAGCCCCGGCTATGACGCGATCTGCGCCATGCTTTCGGCAATGGGCGAATCTGCAAGCGCATTGACGGAGGCAGAGGTCGTGCCGGAGGCGGAACCGCCCCCGAATGAACATCAAACCATCATGCGTCAGGCGGTACAGATTGCGTCGCTGTCCGCGACGCTGGACGCGCACGACGAAAGCGCCGAGCGCTACGCGGGCAGATGCGCGAAGCTGGAAGCGGAGCTGGCGCGGGAACGCCGGAAAAACGCGCGCCTGCAAAATGCGTTGGTGATTATGCTGGGGGTGATTATAATACTAATGGCGGTGTACATATGGGACGTGAGCAACCTGCACAGCGGAATGACGGCGTTTTTCAACAAATGATTTATGCGGCAGGTGCCGTAAAAATACAGAAAGAGGGAAGAAACATGAGGAGAATTTTGGCATTGCTGGCGGCGATAGTCTTGTGCATAGGCTGCGCACAGGCGGAACCCAGAACGATTGATCTTGATACGATGACGGTTGAAGAACTCGAAGCGTTGAAAACCGATGTATCAAAAGCAATCGTAGCTGCATCGGTGGAGAATATAGACGGATATATTGTTGTAAGTGATTACAATGAATATGCGCGGAACCCTGATATGCATGCAAACGAACAGATACGGTTTAACGGAAGTGTTATTCAGGTTGTTGAAGGCGTAGAGAACACAATCTATCGAATTGCCGTAAACGGAAATTCAGATAATATGTTCTATGTCACGCTGGCGGCAGATTTACAGGAACAGCGCGTGCTTGAGAACGATGAAGTGACCGTATTTGGAACGTTTGGTGGGCTTTACACCTATGAAAGCACGTTAGGCGGCAGCATAACAATTCCGTCCTGTATCGCGGAAAAGATTACAGAAAAGATCGTTGAGGAAGGAGAGTATCCGGCAACGCGGCAGGATCCCGCGCCCATCGGTGCTACAGTACGCTACGACGGCAGCAGCTATTCAAACAAGTGCGTGACCGATCTGACAATTACCAACGTTATTAAAGGGGATGCTGCATGGCAGATTGTTCAAAAATGGAACCGTTGGAACGATAAGCCGACAGCAGAACAGCAGTATGTAATAGTATATGTTCGTACCGATGCGATTTCTTCTGAAAATGACCAGCAGGCAACGATTGACAGCTATGACTTCGTATTTGTGTCTGAAAATGGTGTTGAATACGAATGGGCAAGCGTTGCTGGAAAAACGCCGGAACTTACGGATCTGTATCCGGGCGCTTCTCATGAAGGTATCGTCGTTGGGTTGGTAAAGAAGGATGATAATCCCAGACTTGTGTATTTGAAGAGCTCTGATAAGCCCATTTGGTTTGACATAAACAAGCGCGTGCCAATTGTACTGCCGGACGATATGGTGTTTACGACACTGGAAAAAGGCGCAAAGGGCGATGACGTTTTGAAGCTGCAAGCAATGCTCATTGAAATGGGTTATCTGAGCGGCACGGCAGACGGCGACTTTGGCGGTAAAACGCAAGCGGCCATCGCACAGTATCAGACAGACATGGGCCTTGAATCAACAGGAATTGCCGATGAAGCGACGCAGCGACTGATATTGACGGCGACGTATCCGGAAAAGTAATGATGTTTGATAAACTCCCCGCTTCGGCGGGGATTTTTTGAAGGGAGGGGCGAGCATGGAAAAACGCTGTGCCGTATGCGGCGCGCCGCTGCCGCCGAACCGCAGGAAATATTGCAGCGATGCGTGCTGCAAGGCCGCGAGCCGCGCGCTGCCGACCGTAAACAGCGGCAAGCCGCGCAAGCTGCCGTTCCGCGAAATCACCTGCATAGACTGCGGCGTGCAGGTGGTGCGTCCTGTGAAATGCAAGCGCTGTCAGGCGTGTCAGGACGCCAGAGACCGCGCGAACGACGCCAAATACGCAGCGCGCAGGCGTGCGGGCAAGACGCGCAAAATGGGCAGCATCGACCTGTGCAAAAGCTGTGGAAAACCCTACGTCGTAACCGGCAGCCGGCAGCGCTATTGCAAGGCGTGCGCCGAAACCGCCGTGCATGAAAACATCAAAGCGGCTACGCGCGCGCTTGGCGAAAAGTACCGCGCGGACCCGGAGAAGCGCGAACAGATCGTGCAGGGCAGGCGCCGCGTGCCGGTGAAGAAGGTCTGCGCGTACTGCAAGGATGAATTTGAAGGAACATGGAACGGTATTTATTGCAGTGAATCTTGCAGAAAAGAGGCGCAGCGCGCGTATTACAAGGAATACGGCGCAAAGAATGCCGAAAAGCGCCGCGAACAGCAGCGCGAGCGCAGCCGGAACAGAACGCCCGAACAGCGCGAGGCGATCAACGCGCGGGCGCGCGCAAATTATGCCAGGCGCAAGGAAAAGAATGGAGGTGGGCAGCAATGAAATGCCTGAAATGCGCTGCTGTCATCCCTGAAGCGTCTGCGTTTTGCAATATTTGCGGTGCGCCGCAAACGCCGCAAAAGCGCAGTAAACGGCGCAGAGGAAACGGCGAGGGCAGTGCTTACAAGCGCGGAAATTACTGGCAAGCAGAAGTTGTCCTTGGCTATGATTTGAACGGAAGGCCGATACGCCGCACGCGAAGCGGCTTCCGCACGAAGAAGGAAGCGCTGGCCTATATCCCGACGTTGCGTGGAAAGGGCGTGGGCGAAGCCTCAAGGGCGCGGACGCTGCGCTATTATTATAACTCATGGGACAAGACGGACAGACCCAGGCTCAGCGCATCCAAGCAGACGGCGTACAAGATCGCATGGAAAAAGATCGAAGCTATCGGTGATACGCCTGTCAGCCTTTTGACGGTTGTTAACCTGCGCGATATTGTTGCGGAAGCGGCGCCGACGTTTTACCCGGCGCGCGATATAAAAACGCTGCTTTCAAAGCTGTTCACGCTCGCTGTGGCAGACAGGCAAGCCAACCTGAACATGGCCGAGTACATCACGCTGCCACCGCTGAATGAGAGCGAGCGCGCCGCATGGACAGACGATGAGCTGCACACAATATGGCGCGCATACGACGAAGAAGAAGTAATGGCCGCGTACCTGCTGTTGATGATTTACACTGGCATGATGCCCGGCGAGCTGATGAAATGCACGCGCGAAATGCTGCATGTGGAAGAACGCCTGATTGTTGGGGCGGGCATAAAAACCAAAGTGCGCAAGAGCGCACCGATCGTACTTGCGGATTTTGTTGTGCCTGTGGTCGAGCGAATATTGACCTATACGCCGGACGCGCCCGACCAGCATATATTGTTCCTGGACAAAACGTCCTTCTATGATGCGTACCATGATTTTACACAGAAATGGAATATCCGCGATCTGCCGATGTATTCCTGCCGGCATACGACCGCGACTGCACTTGCCGTAGGAACTGACGTCGCGCCGTCGATTATACAAAAAATCATGCGTCACGCCAAGTTTTCGACGACAGAGCGATACATTCATCCGGATGCTTCAGATGCGCTGTCCGGCATAAATAAATTGTCTCGCGGCGGATGAAAAGTGTTGGGAGTAGCGTTGGGAGTAGAAAAGGAGTTGTTGGTATTTTTCGGGATTTGAGGGATTTTTAAGAGAAAATGGAAAGCCAGTTTGACCAGGAGAAAGGCATGAAAAAGTCCCCAAAACCCCGTGTTTACGGGCATTTTGAGGACTGTGCATGGGGTATGGCGGAGAAGGAGGGATTTGAACCCTCGCGACAGTTATCCCATCCTACTCCCTTAGCAGGGGTGATGTTTGCGCAGTAAAAGTGCAGCTATTGCGCAATTCTATCACTTTCTGTAGGAAAATTGTTGGGAGTAACTTTATCACTTAAACCCATCAATCATTGCTTTGACCTCGGCAGTCTTGGCAATCAAATCGTCGTGGATGACCGTCCATGCGGCGATCATGCCGTCAGCGTAAGCGGGGTTGCGCTTATATTCGTCCGAGTTTTTGTGCGCGTCGATCAGCTTCTTCACAGCGGCGTGGCCGTTGCTATTGAAGGTGATGTGCGCGGCGGCCATTTCGCGATACCACGCGGCGGCCTCCGGAAACTCCGCTTTCAGCTCGTAGGCGACGCGGATTTTATCGCGCGCTTCCTCGATGTTCCCGGCAAGATCATTGGAAATCCGTTTAATTATTTTCATATATTAGCCCTCCCTTGGATCGCATTATATATATCGCGAATATCGTCCGCGTTGAATGCAAACGTGCCCATAAACGGGATGTCAAACGACAACTTGCCTTGCTGCTGCATCTGTGCGATCGCCGCATTGTAAATTGCGTCAAGGTCGATTTCACCATTTTCACATACGATGCCCAGAGCGCGTGCAGTGGTATTTTGTTGTACTGCCGCTAAGATTGTATCCAGCCGTCCGGCAAACATGCCATACGCTATGCCCAACACAAACTGCCGTTTACTGTCCAGTTTCTGCATCATGTGCTGATTGATGTAATCACCAATGCCCGCTTTGATCTGATTCGCGTTTGCCATTTTGCTTCCCTCCGATTTTGCAATTTAAATTTGAGTGGCGCTATTTGAGGGGCGCTATTTGGCGCCCCTCTTTCGACGGTTAACCGTTGTTCCCGCTGCAGCATCCGCCGCACTTCGGGATCGGGTTGTAGAGCGTCTGCGCCGTAGTCGTGGTTCCGACGGTAACGTCTGCCACCTGCTTGGGGTAAAACGTCGCATTAGCGTAGGTAATAATCGAGTTGTCCGCGCAGCAGCGACGCTCCGCTTCCATCTTGATGTCGCTCTTAAGCTCCGCCTTGACCGCTGCAAGATCAGCCGACGCAAGCGCGAAGGAATCCGCCGTGCGCTGGTTAGTCACCGCCTGAGCGCTGATCTGCGATTCGATTCCGCGCAGCCTGCCGTCCAGATACTGATATATCTCAAGTGATTTCTTGTCGGTGTAGGTGTTTGCGTCGCGCAGCTTAACTTCCGTTTCCAGCTCCGCAATACGCGCAGCCTGTCCAGCTTCATAGCGATTAACCAGGTGATTTTCTGAGCATTCGCCTGTCGTGACGTTCATACCGCGACCGTTCATTGCGTTCAGCAACGGGCCGCCTGCAACTGCCAGACCGCCCAACGCAGTGCCAACGATGCCCAGCGCAGTTGTACCCCTACCTGCTACATAGTCCATAATACTACCTCCATTTTTGTTTTTTTAGAGTTGATCAACCTGCTTTCATTTTCGCAAAATTGCAGAAACGGCGGGGGCAAAAGTGTGAAAAATTGGGAAGAAAGGTTGACAAAAGATGTTCCGCCTGCTAAAATAAATATCAGCGCATACCCCATGTGCCAACTGAACCGAGAGTTCGTTTAAACGGCTCTCGGTTCTTTTTTGCATAAAAAAAAGCCGCTCCCGATTTGGGAGCGGTCAGTCGACAAGTTATCCTATCCTATCAATTCCTCGACCGTAACGTCGAGTGCTCTGGCAATGCGCAGCACGTTTTCAGCGCGCGCGCCGAGCAGTCGGTTCGTGCCATTTTCGTACTTCTGAAGCACGCACAGCGTTACTCCGGCTTTGCGCGCAAGCTCATCCTGCGTCAGCCCTGCAGCCTTGCGAATGGTCCTCAGGCGGTTCGCGAGGTAAGCGTCTGCGTCGTGCGTTGGGTCGTGCCCGACGGCAAGCGCCTGTTCCGCATCGGCCCCAGCCCGCGCGATTTCGGACTTGGTCATCAGCTCTGCGGCTGCATTCATTACTGCGTACAAGTCGCGCATCGATGCGACCTTCAGGCCGAAAAACGATTCTATCTCGGCTTTCGCCTCGGCGTTTCCGGCCATCGCGGATTCCGCCAGCGTCATGAAACGCTGCGGAGCACCAATGCCAGCAGATGTAATACGCTCCATCATTGCCTTGCGCAGCGGCACAAATTCTTGCCAGTACTGGGCTTTCAGATCCATTTCGTTCATGCTTTTCCTCCTTACCAGTTTTCGGCGTCGTATTCGCCGTCCGTGATGTATTCCGGCAACGCCGTTTCGCTCAGTAACTCCGCGTCCGCGAAAAGTTGTTGGAGCGCGTCCAGCTCGTCTGCGCAGAGCTTGGTACCCTTCACGCAGTATTTTTCAATGAATGGATTGTAGAAATACTCTACCGCATCTGTGATCTTGCCTTCCTCGTTCACAAACATTTCGTTTTCCCTCCTCATGCCTTGACGATCGTACAATCTGCCGCAATATCTGCGACTTTGTAACCATCGGTAACGCCGCAGTTATACGCTTCGGCGCTCATCGCGTACACCTCGCGGGTGTACATGTTTGCCCAGTAGACCTTGCCGCGATAGGTGATCTTGCGGCCTTCGAACAGGTCGTTCTTGTGTGCGTTCAGATACTTCATGGTGTTGCCTCCTTGTTTTCCCTCGATCTGGTATTATTATAGCATACACATACTAGTATGTCAATACTATTTTGCAAATTTTCTTATCTTTTTTTGCCGCCAAAAACAAAAAAAGCTCCCGCCCGAAGGCAGGAGCAATCATCACAGGTTCGCCACCCTTTCCAGCTCGGGCAGGATGTCGTTTTTGATCCGTTTTCCCACGGCGCTGCGGTCAAGGCTGATTTCGCGCAGCACCGCGATGTCCACGATCTTTTCGCCGCGCAGGTATTCGCGTGCGATGATCTTGTTCTCGCGGGACAGCCGCGCGCGATCGACAAGCCGGTCAATGCCGTCCGCGTCGAGCGTGGGGAAGGGAAGTATGCGCGCGCACATGGGCTTACGCTTCGGGCGGCTCGTCAGATGCGTCCTTGCCGCCCATAACGCGCTTCAGAGCAGCGTAACCGCCGTTGGCCGCCAACGATACCATTGCGCCGTTGAGCACGCTCAGGGCGGCGTTCTGGGCGCTCAGCGTGCCCGTGAAGAGCTGCGCAAGGATCAAGATGACGAACGCCAACGCCCAGCTCACAAACTGCGTGGGTACCTTCTTCAGCGCGGGTAGCTCCTTAATCAGCTCGGTAATCAGCGCCACCGCCGCCAGCGCGCCCGCGAACGTACCTAAGTAAGACCAGTCGAAAAAGCTCATATCCATCGTTATTTCTCCTTTCCGGTTCCGCTCATTTTGCTCATAAACGCCTCAAGGTCATCAATCCTGTGGTTGGCGACCTTGATCTGTTCATCCGCTACTTCGTCATGCTGCTCGCGCTTATACATGCGATCAACCAGGCTGTTATGCTTGTTGACCTTCTGCTCGAGCTGGTCAATGCGGTACAGCGTCAAGGCGCTCGTCTGCTTTGCTTTTTGCGCACTCACCAACATGGAGATCAGGCTACCGACCAGGGATACCGCGCCCGTTATCAGGGCTACTACGATTGCATCGCTCATTTGTATACTCTACCTTTTTACATATTTTTCGGAGATCCAGCGCACCACACCATCCACCAGCACCGGCAGCCAGCCAGTCGTGTTCGCCTGCACCAGTTTGTCGCCCTTATTCGCCACGCCCAAGACACCGTACTGCGTGCCGGGCCCGCTGCGCAGGTTCACCGTCGCACCGGTTACAGTCAACGGATCGTAGCTGGGCGCGTCCGGCTGCGTGGGCGTGATCGCCGGATATTCAGCTTTGCGCCCGTCCGTCAGCACCACCACGGTATGCCCCTTGGTGCGGGTACACAGTATGTCGCCGCGCATCAGGTAGTCGGGCTTTTTGCAGTATTTGTCGTCCGTCAAGCGGTCAAATTTGCCGGACGCCAGCAGGCGCGTACCCTCTGATGACGTGACAAAATCATCGAGCTTTATACCCGCATACGCGCAGCATACGCGCACCAACGCCGAACAGTCAGTATTGACCTTCTTTGACGTTTTACTCGGGTCAAACCCCTTGCCCTTGATGTCGTTGTACAGACTGTTGCGCGTCGGCTGACTATACCCAATAGCGTCATTGGCGCATGCCTTTTCCATCGCTTCCGCGATCTTCTCGCGTGCCGCTGGATCTTTGGCGCGGTACACATACCAGCCCTTGCTGTGCAAGTACCAAGCTTGCGTCGATACCTCTTTTCCACCCGCCTGGTCGCCGGGGGAGGTGTTGCCAAAGCTCGATCGTGCACTGCCTACCATAACTGCCATTTTGAATTCTCCCTTCTTATACGTTCAGTGCTTCGCGGATTGCTTCCAGATCATCCGTGGTCAACGCAGGGTAGTCCGCTGCGATGTCCTCGAACGATTCACCGTTCGCGATCCGGATTCGGAATGCCCGCACCATGATCCTCAGTTTTAATGCGTTCAACGTTTTCATGCTCATTCACCTCCAATCAAATCAGCCATCATCAAGATGATATCGTCACTAGTGCTTTCCAGCACGTCTAGACGCTGTTCGGGCGTGGGCTCCGGCTGCGGCATCTGCGCCCGCATGGCCTCCAGCTCGGCGATCTCGTCTGCGGTCATTTCCACATTCCGCGCTTCCATAATCGGCACATTTACGGTATAGGTCTCGTCATAACTGTCCGCGATCAGTTCTCCCATCTCGTTGTATTGTGCAGGGATGGTGCGGATTCGGATCTCTGCCCGTTCGCCGACTTGGAGTAGGATGTTCTTTTTCATGCTCTCACCCCATAAATTATAAACTTTGAATCGTTTGGGATGGCTCCGGAAATCGTCAGCTTGCTTATCTTAGACGGCTTTTCCGTTGCACTAAATATCGTCTTCATTGCATTAAGATTAATACCACTTACCGTAGGCGTTGAGGATATGCCAGAGTTGGAAAACTTGTAGAAACCATTGGCGATCCCATGCTCGACGTTCAATTCGTACTGTGCCGCTATATTAGCAAGATTCCAATATTCCGTAAAAGAGTGCCCAGTATTAAAAACCGTACTAATACTGCATGTACCCGTGTGCCCAGATTCTCCGATAATCATAAGATACATTCTGGTAATATCTAAATTGCGCTCGACGACTGAAACGCCCTCCTCGTCTATTGTGATTTCCTCAATCAGCACATAATCACCATCTACGCCCATCCTCTCCCGCGCCGCCTTCTGTTCAGCAGCCGTCCACGCCGCATCCTTGCCGTCGCACATCGCGGCTTTGACGGCATAGCCGATGCGCGCAGGCACTAGCGGTCTGTAAAAGGTCTGGCGTGCAGTAATATCTGCTTCAGACGCGGCAGACACATATGGTCTATTATCGTTATTAAGCTGAATTCCAAATGCAGCAAACGGGGCTTTAATAACGCCCTCTTTTGTTTCGCTCGCTATCGGCACATTCGCCACACCATCCACCAGCACGCTGCTTCCAGCTACCTGCACGTCCTTCACCGGCGTATACCCCAGCGCGGATTGGATGTTATCGGCGGTCACGGAGGCGTCGGAACCCGGGTCGCCTTTCTCGCCCTTCGCACCGTCCTCCACTGTCGCCGTAGTAGTGCCAGTCTTGTCAGTGATACTGATAGTCGTAGTTGTCCCGTCCTTGCTTACAGTTGCCGTGGGAGAGTATCCGTCAGTGCCGTTGAATTCGCCCGCGTCAAGCTTCGCGCGAATATCGTCAACTACGGCCTGAGCCGCTTTGATCTCCGCGTCCAGACGATCGAGCGTATCCCGCACGGGCGTTCCGGGCGCGTCGCCCTCGCCTTGCAGGCTGCTTGCCACCGTGCCGGTAAAGCGTGCAGACTTGAGCACTTTATTCCCGTCTACCACGCGCAGCTCAAGCGTCATCCTGCCTTCTTTTTCCAGATCGGCGCTCGCCAAGGTCAGTATCCTGTGTTTACCGTCCGTACTCAGCGGTATAGTGTAGGGTTCGTCGTCGCCCGGTCGCAGGCACACGCAGATAATATTCGCGTCCGGATACTCCGTCAGCGCTTCAGTGCAATCGAAGTCTATCGTCCGCGTGTCGTTTTCGCCTGTGCGACCGATTATTCCGAGTGCCGTATCGTAATAGCCGAACGGCCGTTTTACTTTAATCATGTTTAGCTCCCTTCCGCCGCGTCGGCAAGCGTGTATTCAACCGCCACGAATGCGTATGCCAGATCGCGACCGCTGCCCGGGGTTATTCGGACAAGTGGTGCATCACCCATCACCAGCTCAATCATGATGGTGTACTGCGAACGGGTGTCGTAGTGCGGGATCGACCAGTAGTACGTCTTGCCTGTCTTATAGCCCATTGCACGATAGCCGACGATGTTTTCGATCGTTCCCGACGCGCCGATGGCCATATCGTTTGCTCTGCCGTTCGTGATCGTGGCAAACTCAACGACCTTTCGGTAGATCGTTTTGCCGTCGATCCACTTGGAGCCCGTATCTACCTCATCGGTCGAATACGCGCCGCCTCCGCCCACAGCGATGCCCGCGTAAGCATAGATGGGGTAGTAGGTCTCCAGCTTAGGGTTGCCTTCTGTGGAGGTACAGAATCCGCCGAAGCATGCGCCGCCTGTGGACTTGCCAGACAAATGGAGATTGGCAAAGCTCCGGTCGATGTCCGCCTTGGCGCTTGCCGATTCGTAGGCGTCGCCAAACGTCAGTGTCAGGTCGTGATTTACCGCCTTGTCAAACGTGTTCGTTACAATTGTCGTGCTGTCTACTACACCGGTCAGCAGATTGTCAAGCGTGGTGTAATGGAGCGTGATTTCCGTTCCCGAGCCGTCAACCAGCTTCGGGATCATCCGCGCTTTCTGCGTATCTGTCAGATCGGCGGCCAGCCCGAGCTTGAGCGTGACTTTAATCGTCTCCGCTTCGTCACCGGTGCGCTCCACGCTGAACGCGGGAATCGATGGCGAATAGCGCGCGTCAAGGATCGCGAAATTGGGTACGGCCGCTTCGGTGAGGAACGCATCCGTACTGGCGTTATACACTACCATTTTGATTGCAATGGCGCGCTGCGTCTGGAGCGTGGTCGTCCACCATGTGTCGAAGGTCAGCGAGGTATTATCCGAATAGGTCTTGGTCTGGTTTCTGGCAATGGTGTAGCCGTCGAACAAGCCGTCCTCACTCAGTACACCCCCAGATTCCATCAGCGCCGCCCAGGTTGCTGGCGCGGTCACGGTAGACGGAATAAACGCCCAGTAGAAGTTCACCGCCGCGCTGCCCGTGTTTTGCAGCGTGAACGAATAGTTGAACGTGATGTCCATCGTATTCGTCCAGTCGGGCGTGGTCAGAACGTGCGTCCGCTCGCCAAACGATATATCCTTGATTACAATCGCCATTTATTATTCACCTCCCTGTACTCTCAGCTTAAACGCCAATCCGCCGTCTGCCGTCCTGCGCAGCTGGTAGTTACCGAATTGTACATACATCGCGCCGAATTGCGAATAATTTTGTCCACCGACGTTGATCTCAACGCCCTGGCTGCTCAGCACCATTTCGTTGTCCGTATCGCGAGCCCGCATGTGTGTACCGTCCTCTTTGATCTGCACATACTCGTTCATGCGCTGGATGCCGGTATTGGCACTCAACGCAAGTTTGTTGGCACTGTCAGCTGTGGATTGCGCCTTACTCACATCACCCACGATGATCTCAAGACTCTTCCCGCCGTAGATCTTGCTGGTGTACAGCGCATCCGCAAATATCTTGCGTCCCACCAGCTCGTCCACATCGATGCGCGCCGCGTCGATCTTATTGATCAGCGCGTAGGTCGACAGCAGATTCGTGGTGGTAAGGCTCGCGGCGGTGATGCTCGTTTCCACGATCACGCTGCCGCCGCTGGTCTGTCCGGCCTCGATCTCGCCGTCCGTCACCGTGGTTTCCGTCGCCGTCACCCTGCCGTCCGCGCCCACGTCCAGCAGGTAATACTTGCCGTCGCTGGCCCTGATGCACAGGTTGCCGATCGTCGCGCCCACCATCTGCGCGTACTCGACCGCGAGGTTTTTGATAAACACCTGCCCGGCCACGCCGTATTCAAGGTTCATCGCCTCGGCTACCAGGTGCTTGATTGTCGCCGCGTCGAATGTCGCCGTGCCCGCGATCAGCACTGTGATCCGCGCCAGCTCCGCCGCCAGCGCGTCCGTCTCGATGTCTTCCGCCGTGATCTGCGAAACCTTGAGCGAAAACAGCTTCGCCATGTTTGCAACAAGAGCATCGGTCGTTATGGTTTCGGCAGTGATCTTCCTGATCGTTGCTTCCATGATCGACGCAAACGCAGTCGTCAACTTGTCCGTTTCAACGCTCGATGCAGATATGTTTTGCGCGCGCAGAGTTACTGCGTCAATGATACTGGCAAGCAGCCGGTCAATACTGGCGGACGTGGCGGTCAGCTCTTCAAAATGGCCGACCGTTGCGCTCACGACAGACTTGTCAAAATTCGCGATGCGTGTCACGCGGATGTTGCCGTTGCTGTCAATGATATTGCCGCTCGACGTATAAGAGCCGCTGTTCGCAGAGTTGAGCGCAGGCAGATTGCATTCGCTTGTTGCGGACATGCCGCCTGCAAATGTAATGGACTGCGAGTTAATCAGCAGCAGCAGCATATTGCCGCTTGTATCGGTCACAGCCAGCTTGTCACCTATGCGCACGGCGGGATCTGCGACCCAGCTCACCGAAACGGCCGAGAAGCTAAGCCCCGCAAGAATCGTTTTTACAGATTCGGCAACGCCGGCAGTGAACAGCGGATTGTCTTCTATCCTGATCGTATTCGTGGGATTATCGGGCAGCGTCGTATCGATCGCATACCGCGTATAGGTTTCTTCGTCGGCGTCTGATCCGGCGTCCTTGACTTCGAGCGCGTTGAACCTGAAATCCGAACCATTCACGCGTGTCAGCGTGGAGTACAGATCACTGTCTATGGCATAGGCTGCACCGTCGCAATAGCTCATGATCTCCAGCTTGCCGCCGCGCGCGATACGCGCAAATCCGCCAGCGCATGCGGATATGTATCCGATGATTGTCCTCAGAGTGGGTTCATCGCCCCAGTCGGGCTTTTTTTGAACCGCTATGTCGGCGTTGCGGAAAACAGCGGTCGAGAGCTGGATGCCTGCGGATGCGCATATGGCCGTTGCAAGGCTTCCAAGCGTCGTAGGATACGCCGATGCGGTATCCGTGTACGTCGCCTCAAACAGCGTCGCGAGCGCGTCATAACCGCTCAGGTCTATCGATACGCTTTGTTCCGGCGCGGATACTTCGCATACATACCAAACGCCAAATGCGCTATAATCTATCGTGCCATTGGCGTTTTTAATGCCGACCTCCATGTGCACTTCGGCGTTGTCAAACTGGTTTGGCGTATAACCCTTGCCAACGTTGCTGATCGTCAGCGAAAAAGACGCAGCCTCGGTAGAGCCAAGCGGCAAGCCTTCGCTGCCGGACGATTCCGATATTGTGTACGCCAGAATATCATCAGTCGTAAGGCTTATCTGCGTGCCGTCGCTGCGCGTGATTGCGCCGCGCAAGCTTAATGTGCGCGTCTGCTTGTTGTAGGTAAGCGCCATATGTCGTTACTCCTCAATAAAATTGACCTGCATAGAGCTCCACAGGATGCCGCCGTTGTACAAGTTATAGGAGTACATCGGCACTTTCCTGTCGCCTGCGTAAAAGCGCGCCGTGCGCATCTCGCCCGTGTACGGATCTGGATAGCGCACATAAAAGAATTCGTCCTTAATCGCCTGAAGCACGCTTTTCACGTTCGCGCCATGATCGGCGTGCCATTCGATTTCCAGCTTGCGCTTGGCAGTATCGCCGCCCGCCACGCGGTCGCGCAGCATTTTACCGCTTGCGCTGCGCGTGGTCGTTTCGGCGTCTATGTCCATGAGGTTCACCGTCAATTTCTGCGGGCAGGGGAGCGCAACAAGCGTTTCCGCCGTTGCGCCCACTTGAATAATTGCTTCCTGAGGCATTCGGTTCACCTCTCCTTAAAATTGAATGGCGGGCTTGCCGCTGCGCTGCGTTTCCTGATTGATCGCCGTCGTAACCTGCTTTACGCCAATGCGCGCAGTGCCAAGGCCTGCGGCTTTCATTCCGCGTACTATGGCTGATGCCAATTCATCTGCGGTAAACCCGCCGCCGCGTTGTGCGGAGTGCGCGTCCATATACCTGAATATTGCATCGCCTATCTGGTCTTGGTTCGCTACTGCAGGTTGACTTCCGATGCGTCCAACAAGCTCCTGCCTGCCGTTTTCGTTCGCCATGAACAGCTCGCCGGACTTCGGAAAGCCGCCCTGCGCAAACTGCGAAAATTTCAGCAGGTTACTGATAGACGTCTGCGTTGTAGCGTCTGCTGCCTTCTTCAGCTCGTTCAAAAAGCTCTTTGCACCAGCAGTCAAACCGGCCTTTATCCTGATATTGATGGTCTTGTCGTGGATGCCGTTCAGCGCCTTTTTTACCTTGTCAATGGAGCGCTTTGCCACATCTGCGTTCAGCGTTGAAAGCGTCGTGCTCTTGGCTGTGGGTATTTCTCGGATAGTGTCGCGCAGCGTTTCAGCCGATGTATTGGCGCTGTTCGCTGATTCCGCAAGCGGTGTAAAGCTACCGGTAAAATTCTTGAATGCGCGCTGTATCATCGTCAGAAACGTGCTCAGCCCGCCGACTGCGTTAGACGCCTCGACCGCCGAATCCTTCACGCCGTCCATCGACGAACCGTCAATCATAATAACCGTAGGCAAATCATCAGTGCTTTCCGAAAGCTCGTCTGCGGCAGCAGATGCGTCGGATATGGTTTGAGAGAGATTGCCCGCATTGGCCGAAATAATATCGGTTGTGCCGGAAATATCGCTTGCGGCTGTGGTCAGTGTGCCCGAAGCATCGCTTGCGGCTGAGTTGACCAGCCCGAGCTGTGCGACATAGTCAGCCCATGCGCCGGAATTAACATTGGAGAGCATTTCGGCAAAGAGCAGGTCAATCGCATCTTCCATTTCCTGCATCGATGCAGTGCCGTTGCCGAGTTTGGCGCTCAGTCCAGGCATGACCCTATCGAGCACCGCCAGTGTTGAATCACTGCTGAACTGCACGCCGGACAAGGCTGACAGGCTCATCGTAAGCTGACTTATGTACTTATCCGTATCGTCGACACTGTTCTTGATCCCGGGTAAGTATTCACGGAGCCGCCTCTCTATGCTTTCCTTGTTGTACTTGCTCTGATAATTCAAACTGCCCGGGCCGTACTCCGCATCAATCTCTTCTATCTTGGCGCTTAAAAGTACGCCAATGCTGAACCCAAGTGCCGCGCCCATAGGCCCGCCGACATACCATCCTAAAAACGCACCGGCAGCGCCAAACAACACCTGTCCGACCAGCTTTGCAACAGAGGTCAGCAGCGAATCGCCGTTTGTGATTGCGGTCTTCAGCTCATTGAAAGATGCTACAATGCTGAGCAGTGCGGGCAACGCAAAAATCATTGTCTTTCCAAAGCTTTTCGCGCCTATCGTGGTCGAGAGTGCTTTTACAAGCGAGAACAACAGTATCGCTTTGCCCACGGACGTATTAACGCCAAGGTCGATCAGATTAACGACCGCCGATACGTCTATCTCGTTGAAAAAGCCCTCAATCGTGCTGATGATAATGCCCTTTTGGTCGCTGCTCTTACCTTCGGACAATGCGTCTGATACGCCGCTCACCAGCGCGTTCGCAATGCCCGCCAGCGCCTTGCCAACTTCGTCCCACTTGATTTTTTTTATGCAGCTTATCAGGAAATCTGCAACCTGTTTGGTAACGTTCCGCATTACAAGCTGCGTTTCCGGAAGCGTGAAGAACAGTGCTGCTCTGTTGATTATAGCTGCAATAGCGCTGCTTATTGTCCCAAACGGTATACCCTTTATGGCCGTGCTGACAAAATTCAGCACTTCCGTTGCCAGCGTATCAAAGTCCACGGTATTGATAAGGTTCACCGCGCCATCGGCCGCGCCTTGAATGATCCCGACAAGCACATTCGCCAGCTCAACGCCGTCAAGCTCCGCCACTGCGGAATTGATTACTTCGCCGATCTTTGTTCCGAGCTTGCCAAGAAAACTACCGCCTTCGCCGCGCAGCCAGCCGTTCAGGAACCGGATCATCGCTCTAAATTTGCCGACAATCGCCTTGCCGAGCGTTTCCGCGTCAAGCTCGTCAAGCGCGGTCACAAGCGCAGTCTTGACCTTTTCGCCGAGCTGCTCCCAGTTTGTATTGGCCCAAAATTCGCTTACGAGGGTCGACCCGGCATTAATAACTCCGGCAATAGACTTGCCTACTAAGCGCGCATCGATCTTGCCAATAAAACCGTTGAGCGCGCTGCTGATCGCATTCGCAACAGACTTGGCGCCCTCTCGAACGTCTATCCAGTTGATCTTTTCAAGCGCTGCGTTGACCTTATCCGCTATTTTCTCACCGAGTGGGCTGAAATCGCCGGTATCGACCATCTGCTTTACCCAGTCTTCGACGGGCGCTTCCTCAAACATGCCGCCATAATCGAGCATGCCGCCG
>ERZ1034928.423-NODE-423-length-20227-cov-7.857724_pt1 | contig 20227 bp, 20 predicted proteins | sample MGYA00520627_ERZ1034928 | MGnify/ENA primary metagenome ERZ1034928 (study PRJEB33766, sample SAMN09781755) | gut metagenome | biome: gut microbiome | host: Homo sapiens | place: Madagascar | study: EMG produced TPA metagenomics assembly of the PRJNA485056 data set... | reverse complement strand
GGAGCCGGTGCGGCATGGGCACTGGGTTCCAATCGGTGAAAGAGAAATTTTTCGCTTTTATGGCGCGTTTGATGTGCCACAAAGCGAAACAAAAATGGAATATTCTTGCAGTACAGAAGGGTGTTGGATACAAACGACATATCGGTATCCATTTTGCCCCGGATGCGGCGCAAAGATGGATGGAGGAATACAAAAACAATGCTGAAGCGTAAACGTGTTTACATCTGTGATCGTTGCGGTTTCGTTGCTTTAGAATGGACTTGGATCGCAGATGGTGGCAGTCGGAAAGGGCCTCCGCCTGACTGGACCAAACTCGGCAAAAAAGATTTATGCCCAATATGTTCGGTTTACGAAAAATTCAAGCAACAGATTAGTGCTGGGAAAGATGAAATCAAATGAAACAGATCGAGACAATCAGAAGCGAGCTGGACAATGCCGAGGATTTTGACTGCAAAGTGAATGCGGCCATCCGTTAAGTGCGAGCAATCAACCGGCTCCGTGGGCTGGTGGAGGCAGATAAGGATGGTCGCGTAGTTATTCTGCCGTGCAAGATAGGGAATACGGTATATATTTTGCAGCGAAGACTTGATGACTCAGACTGTGTAAGAACAACAGAATTTTGGTGGAGCGACATTCCGCCGGTCAGAGTCGCGCGTGGACAAATACATTCGCGGCTCTGATTTTTGTTTGGATGTTATTATTTGAGAAAAGAAGAAAATATACTATAACGATTGACGGTTTGCAGATAATTGCATACCGTCTTTTTATTTAACATGAATATAATCGGCGGGCGAATTTTGCGCCGCGTACATATATGTCTCTGTTTCAGGAGACAAGATGGAGATGTTTTCAAATTTTTGTTTGAGCGTCTTACAATTATTTTAAGGAGTGACATTCTATGTCAAACGAAATGCAAGTATTCAACAACGACCAATTTGGAAAGATCAGAGCGATTACGCGGGATGGAGAGCCGTGGTTTGTTGCAGTTGATGTGTGTCGGGCATTGGAAGTCGGCGATACGGGGAAAGCGACAGGGCGACTGGATGATGATGAGCTGACCCGAATTAAAATCGTGTCAGGTGGCCAAAGTCGAGAAGTGATTGTCGTGTCAGAAGCTGGGCTTTACGGTTTGGTGCTGGGATCACGCAAACCTGAAGCAAAGGAATTCAAGCGCTGGGTTACTCATGAGGTAATCCCGTCTATCCGTAAGACGGGCGGCTATCTGGGCAATGTGGACGGAATGAGTGATCTTGAAATTCTGGGTCGCGCCATGATGATTTACAAACGGACGGTCGAGGAACAACATAAGCAGATCGAGGAAATGAAACCGAAAGCTGAATTCGCGGATCGTGTCACCAAATCCACTGACAACATTCTCATGCGGCAGATGGCCAAGTTACTGTGCGACAAAGGGTATTCGATTGGTGAAAAGCGGTTATATCAGCTACTTCGCGATCAGAAAATCTTGATGAAAAACAACGAGCCGTATCAGCAATACGTAGACAAGGGATATTTTGTTGTTCAAGAGGGGACGTATACGACGCCAGATGATAAGCAGCGGCTGTATCACACGACGAAGGTCACTCCGGTCGGTCAAATATGGCTGATCGAAAAGGTGATTCCGCGTCTGGAGATTGCTTGAACGTAAATTGCTGACTTGTAAGAATTTAGTTTCGACCATTTGTGGTCGAAAACGATTGTCTCAATTATAATGTAAATTGAAATAAGAAGGAGGTCAGGTCATGTCCAATAAAGTCCGCATCGGACAAGTCTATTGGATAGTTTTTCCGGGCGGCGAACACGTTCAAGCGGGTCGTCGTCCGGGAATTGTTTGGCAGAATAATGTTGGCAATGAAAACAGTCCGAACATTATTGCGATTCCGCTGACATCGAAATTGAAGAAGATGAGTATGCCAACGCACGTTGTGCTGGATACATATACTTCGGTATACGGAATCAAAAGTATGGCGGTGTGCGAGGGTAAACAGTCTATCCCCAAGTCGGCAATACAAGGATATATTTGCGATCTAAGTTCAGAAGACTTGGAACGAGTTGCTGTTGCGGACTTGCTGACCAGCGGAGGACTGTGCTTTGTTACACCAAAAAAACTTTCGGCGCTGATTGCAACATCAGTTCGATTGAATTCAGTTTGAAAGAAGGAATTAAACAAATGGAAGAAGAAAAAAGAATCATCTTATACGATGTGGTGTTTGTATGTGAAAATTTCAAAACCGTAGTATTTAGCGGAATAGATGATCTATATGAATTGCGCTTGTCTAAGGTGATTCAATACCGACCTAAACGTGAAACACTGGAGAAACAAAAGCTTCCCGGTGTTTTTTCATTTTTGAACGATTTTGAGTTTGTAACAACAAAGAAACGGTTCTACGCAGAGGGATTACAGAACATCGATCCGAAGAATATCACTGGCGCGTTTATCGGGGATGCTTTTTACTACATAGCAGACCCCGAAATTCGCATCGAGACATCAGGTGACAAAATACGGTTCTGTTGCCATAAAGGTGACGCTCCGGATCTCTCAGAATTGGAGGAAATCGATGAGAATCATCCATGAATTGTTCCCGAAAATCTGTTTTCAGAGGGCAAGATGGAAACCTGTTTCTCCGTACGTTGATGAACTGTCCTGTCCGTATTGTGGCAGACTGATTGCACTACGTTATCCCGACCAGTCGGAAGACGGGTCATATCAAATATTAAACTTTTATTTTTAAGGAGTGTTTTACAATGGCAAACAGATTTATTTTTATTGGTAGGGTTAGCAAGCTCAAAGATAAGGAATATTTCGAGCATTTGAGCAAGTCTAAGGCGGGAGATCCGTTGGATATGAACCGGTTTAGTTGTAGGGTTCGGGCAGGCACAAACACGGTTTTTGCCGAAGTTTCTGGCTTTGCACGGGATGAAATCCGATACAAAAATGTAGACAAAGAAGATGTGACGATTCCGTGGGCAGATCGTAAAAAGGAAGATACGCTGAAACAGATGCCGAGCAGCCGCAAGTATTATGCGGACTTTGGTGAAGAAAATGGTGGTCGAAAAGAGTTCGCGACCGATTATGATTTTGCTGCTTATCTGGGTGAAATGTTCCCGAAATGCAGCGGTCGTGTTCGCCTGTCGGGGCAGATGACCAGACGGTTTTACAATGAAAAGTGGACAAATCAATTCGCAATTACGAGTGTCCGAATGGCACGCGAAGATGAGCCTGACAAATTGGTAATTTCCAATGACATTTACTTCACCCATGACTCTCTGGATACCGCAGATTTCAAAACCACAAAGACGATCCATGTGAGTGGATACATTGCACAGTACATTGATAAAGACAATGGTACGATGTATATCCCCATGCAGTTTAATTTGAGTGGTCAGGGGCTGAATTTTGAAGATGAACTGGTGAAAAAGCGTTTCATTGCCAAGCGCGATTCGTTTAAGGTTCCCGCGAACAAGGTGTTCCATATGGCGTGGATTAGTGACGTGCTGAACGGGACTGAGGTCGTTCCATTTGATGAGTCTATGCTGACGGATTTCCAGAAAGCAATGATTGAAATGGGCGAGAATACCATTGAGGATTTCCGTCCGTCTGGCAGTGTATATGGAGATCGAATTACGGACATTCGGCTGAACAAGATGAATCCGACCGGCGACTTTAAGAATGGTGTGGTAGATACTGAGATGAAAGAGAGTGAATTCAGTATCAAGATTTATACTGGCAAGAAAAAGGAAACTCCGAAACCTAAAGCCAAACAGCCTGAAACCAAACAGGCCAACACTAAGACCACAGATTCAGATCCGGAGTTTGACGAGGGGGTTGATGATCTGTTTTCGTAAAATTGCGTAAACTTGGATTGGAAAAGACGCAAAGTAGACAGAGCGTGCCGTGAAAATACGGTGCGCTCTTTTTAATTTGAAAGGGTGTAATATTATGTCAAATCAAATTGAAGTTTTTCAGAATGAGCAGTTTGGAGAAATTAGAACGGTAATGCGTCAAGATGAACCGTGGTTCGTTGGCAAAGATATTTGTGTTTCATTAGGTTATTCTAATCCCAGAAAAGCATTAGACGATCATGTTTGTTCGGAAGATAAGTATCAAGGTGATGGGGTAACGATTCGTGACTCCATGGGACGTGAACAGCGGCCAATTGTTATTAACGAATCCGGTGTCTATGCGTTGATTTTCGGAAGTAAACTCCCAAAGGCCAAAGAGTTCAAGCATTGGGTCACATCCGATGTTCTTCCAACCATCCGGAAGCATGGTGTGTACATGACCGACAATATGATTACGCGGGTCCAACAAAATCCGGAACTGATCTATATTATGGCAGACACGCTGATGAAAGAGCATCAGAAAAATCAGGAATTAACTCAATCTTTAGAAGAAGCTCAGCCCAAAGTTGAGTTTCATGACAAGGTGTTGATGGCACCGGAAACATTGACAATTACGCAGATTGCGAAGGAGTATGGGAAGTCGGGCCGCGAAATGAATGCGCTGCTTCATGACATTGGTATCCAATATAAGGTGAATGGTCAATGGGTTCTCTATGCGAGATATGCCAACCAAGGTTACACCAAAGACGTAACGTGCCAAAAAGAACATGATGGCGTTATTGGTACGTATGTAAATACACAATGGACACAAAAGGGACGGAGGTTCCTGTACGAAGAATTAAAACAACGGAATATTCTGCCGATTCAACAGGCAGTTTAATTTAGAAAGGATGGAATAAAACAATGGGTAAATTCGGTAAAAAACATGAGGTAGACTTAAATCCGCTACATTACAATCTGGGTCTGATTGGCCTGAGCGGTATCGGCAAAACAACAGTCATCAAAGAAATGTGCGAGAAGCTGGTCGGTGATGAAGGATACCTGTTCTTGGAATGTGGCCGAGAAGATGGCGACGACGGCATTCAGGGCATTGTAGCCGAGCCGGTTCCGGATTGGAGCAAATTCGTCGAGGTTATGGATGATATCGTGGAAAATAAAACCACGGATTATCCGAATTTGCAAGTTGTGGTTATCGATACTTATGACCAGCTGATGGAAATCGCAGAAAAAGAAGTTGTTCGATTGAACAATATCAAATTCCCGGACAAGCGCTGCGAGACAATTAACGGTGCATTTGGCGGCTTCGGAGCCGGACTGGACAAGGCGATTGAGCTGGTTCAAGATCGGCTGTGGGGACTGAAAGAGGTTGGAATTCATTTTTGCATCATTGGCCATACAAAAGTCCGGGATATTATTGACCCGGTAACAAATCAAACCTATTCAACGCTGACGACAGATATGAATCAGCGTTATTTTAATGCCATCAAAAACAAATTGCATTTTCTGGGTGTTGCGGCAATTGACCGGCAGATTGTTCAGGAAAAGACGGGTCGCAAAAACATCGCTACGAAAAAAGAAGAAACGATCAATCGGGTGGTAAATGAAGCACGGTGTATTACGTTCCGTGACGATAATTACGCAATTGATGCGAAGTCACGGTTTGCTGAAATCGTGCCGCGCATTCCACTGGATGCAGATGCATTGATTAAAGCATTGCAGGATGCGATTGTGGCAGAGAAAAACAAAAAGTCAGGGTCAAAACGACCCGCAGAACCGCTGATGACCGCTGATCTTCCCACACAAGTAGAGGAAAAAGCCGAGCAGCACAAAGTCGAACGGGAAGCAGAGGATCTGGAAGCCTCGCGTGCAGATTTGGTTGCCGAGTTCCAGACTTATGCGACGGATCCCACCGCGCGCAAGCTGGTCAAAGCATATCGGGAAGAACATGGGTTCGGATTCACGGACCCGCGCATCCCGATTGCAGATTTGAAAAATCTTTTGGAACAGGTGAAAAATAAATGAGAAAAGTACGCTGTTGTATTACAAAGGAATATGGCACGACCGACACGTTTTATAATGAGGGAGGACGATGGTATAAAAGCAAAGAAATCTGTGAGGCGGCAAAACTGAAACAGAAACTGCGCAACGATGTGATTCAACGCGTACTGGATTATCTGCACTATGAAAACGGACAACCTGTTCCGTCTACAGTGCTAAAATGTTTGGATGAACTGAAATGGTACGGAGATGATGTGATCCTCCGTACCTTTTCGGAAATGGATCGGCAGATACAATATTATTGCAGCCGAAAGAACTTTACGTCCGTGAGTGGTCAGGTCAAATACATTTTTGCGATCATTGGCAATCATATCCCGGACGTTTATAGGCGAGTACAACAAGAACAATGGGCGGAAAAACATCAGCGTAAACAGCAACCACAGGAGGAATTGCCGGTGATGGATGCGCGCCGCTCAGCAAAAAACATTACAAAATATTTGGAGGACGAATAAGATGGATTTTCTTACTAAATTTGACTTAGGCGGTACCGCAGTTTATTGCGAGAACAAAGAGATGGAAATGGACTTCCGTGACTTTCTGCGCAAATCTGGACATAAGTATCATTTCCCGAACTATTTTGCAGAGAATGAGAAGAAGGTTCGGGTCCCGCTGGCTTATGTGATTAGCCCGGACGACGATATTATGGAGGGCGGCTATCTGGTATTCGAGGATTTGGAACTTTCGCAGGAACTGCGGAATCAGGTTATTACTTGGGAATCGCGTGATTTTGAAACCCGTGAAGATCAGGAATGGACATCAGACGAACTGTTTGACATCAAAATGGACGCGATGGATCTGAATGATCTGCTGTATGAGCGTAATGAAGACTTCCGACTCCATATGCTCGACGGAAACCCAAAACAAATTATGGGGCTGAGATATGGTCAGGGCTGGACTGAGGGTTATTGCGTGAATATGCCGCAAGGCATTCCATTTAATCTGGATGTTTGGAAATGTGTGATTTTGGCGGCTATTGCACGGAAACCGATCCCGGAAAGTGTTCAGATATTGTTGGCGGCGGATCAGAAAATCAGCTGTACCATTACAAAACGGACGAATGAAGACGGGGAGATCTCAGCTACTGAATGGGATGAAATGGAATAAGGGAGTTTGCGGGGGCGGTTTATCACCGCTCCCTTTATTTTGAGAAAGGTTGAGGTTAGATGAGAGTTCTTTTATTGCTGAGAGGTAGCGCGGGCTGCGGCAAATCCACTTGGATCGAACAAAATGGGTTGAAACCTTACACATTGTCAGCAGATGACATTCGGATGATGTGTTCCAGTCCGGTGCTCAATACGGTTGGTAAAGAAGAAATCAATCAGAGCAACGATGGAACGGTATGGTCTATGTTGTTCAGGCTGCTTGAATTGCGAATGCAAAATGGCGAATTCACAGTCATTGACGCAACGAATTCCAAAACCTCAGAAATGAATCGGTATAAGGAACTTTGCGATTCGTATAAATATCGCATTTACTGCGTAGATTTCACAGATATTCCGATTGAAACAACCAAAGAACGGAACCGACAGCGGACAGAAATGAAGCGTGTACCGGAGGAAGTTATTGATAAAATGTATGCGCGGTTTCAAACGCAGAAAATTCCATCCGGTATTACAGTAATTCGTCCCAATGAATTGGATAGGATTTGGATGAAAAAAGCAGACTTCTCAGAATATCGCAAAATCCATGTGGTTGGAGATATTCATGGATGCAATACCGCGCTTCAAACGTATTTAGGTGGGGCACTCAAAGATGATGAGCTGTATCTGTTCCTTGGCGATTATTTGGATCGTGGTTTGGAAAATGTTGAGGTCATCCAATTTTTGTTGTCGATTTATACAAAAAAGAACGTGATTCTACTGGAAGGGAATCATGAAAGGTCGCTGTGGATTTGGGCCAACAACGGTGCCAGTAAATCGAAAGCATTTGAGTTTCAAACCAAAACACAGCTGGAAAATGCGAAAATCCAGAAAAAGGACGTGCGTCAACTGTATCGTAAAATGGGGCAGTGTGCATATTTTTCATATGGCAACAACACATACATCCTAACGCATGGCGGATTGAGCACGGTCCCTGAAAATCTTACGTTTGTTTCTGCGGCTCAGATGATTAAAGGCGTTGGAAATTACAACGATTTTGAAACCGTTGAAGCTGCATTTGATGCAACCACACCGTCCAATTGCTACCAGATTCACGGACACCGAAACACAAAAATGCTGCCGATCAAAGCCAGCAATCGGTGCTTCAATTTGGAAGGGCGCGTTGAATTCGGTGGATGTCTGCGTTGTGTCACATTATATCCAGATGGTACGCAGGAAATCGCTGAAATTCAAAATATGATGTTCAAATCACTTGTTGAGACACCAGAAACTAAGATTGTGTCCCAACAGAGTGTTGGAGATATGATTCTCGCACTGCGGGAAAATCGATATGTACAAGAAAAGAAATACGGAAACATTTCATCGTTCAATTTCACGAAAACAGCGTTTTACGACAAGATTTGGAACGAGCAAACGACCAAAGCCCGTGGGCTGTATATTAATATTCCGCAACAACGAATTGTCGCCCGTGCGTATGATAAATTCTTCAATATCAACGAACGACCAGAAACAAAGATGGATATGCTTCAATATAAACTACATTTTCCTGTTACAGCATATGTAAAAGAAAATGGTTTTTTGGGAATAGTGGCTTATAACAATGAAGACGATTCTTTGTTTGTGACAACAAAATCCAATCCAACTGGCGCATATGCCAATTGGCTGAAAGATATGCTGCATGAAAAGTATTCCGATGAAACGCTGGAAACGATGCGGGTATTTTCAAGAGATAATAACGTATCGTTTGTTTTTGAATGCGTTGATATGAAAAATGATCCGCATATTATCGACTATGGTACAAATCAATTGTTCTTGCTGGATATCGTGTATAATGAAACGACGTATCGCAAAATGAGCTTTGAACAGCTTTGTGAATTTGCGGATGCGTATGGAATTTTGCACAAAGAAAAAGCATATGAACTTCAAAGCTGGCAGGATTTCTTTGATTGGTATTATCAAGTAATGGATCCGGATTACAAATATCATGGCAAATACATCGAAGGGTTTGTTATCGAGGACGCTGATGGTTACATGGTCAAATTGAAACTTGCCTATTATAACTTCTGGAAATTCATGCGCGGTATTTCGCATGAGGCGATTCATAAAGGACATATCGATGGTCGCCGCACTGCTGCATTGACGACGCCGTTAGCAAATCAGTTTTATAGTTGGGTGAAAACTCTCCACAATTCGGCGGATCTAAATGTGGTTCCGAAAGACATTTGTACACTTAGAAGTCTGTTTTATAAGACTGAGGTCGGGAAACAGTTTGCCGATCAATAAATGAAAGGATGTAGGATTATGAATAACGAACTGGAAATCATGAATGTACAGGGTATTGACTGTTACGAAAAAGACGGTACTGCTTATTTGAGACTTGAAGATGTGGCAAGAGGGTTGGGATTCACTGAAATTGCTGCCAGCGGAAACACTTGTATTAAATGGACGCGAGTCAAAAAACATTTGGCGAGTTTTGGCATCGACACGAGTGTCGATGAAAAGCTGCCAGATTTCATTCCTGAAAACATCTTCTACCGGCTGGCAATGAAAGCGAAGAACGAAGTAGCTGAAAAATTTCAGACTAAAGTGGCAGATGAAATTATTCCGTCCATCCGTAAGCACGGCGCATACATGACACCGGAAACTCTGGAAAAGTCCATGTGCAATCCAAACTTCCTGTTTGACGTGGTGAGCAAACTCAAAGACGAATATAATAAACGCATTGAACTGGAAGGTCAAGTCAAACAGCTGAATGAAGAAAACGAGGTAATGAAACCCAAAGCAGAATATTGCGACGGCGTGTTACAATCTAAGAATTCTTTTACGACGACTCAGATTGCTGCCGATGTGGGGCTGTCTGCGCGACGGTTAAACAAGATTCTACATGAGAAAAAGGTTCAATATAAAGTCAATGGTCAATGGATTTTGTATCAGGAGTACAAAGACAAAGGCTATGTCCAAGCTCAAACGCATTTGATCTCACTGCCAAATGGCGATACAATAACAACAATGAGTACAGAATGGACACAAAAGGGACGTAGGTTTATTTATGACTTACTGAAAGACGATGGTATTGTTCCAATTCGTGAAGTCCAATCGGAAGCAGCGTGTTGAAAAGGAGTGTTGAAGTATGAAATACAAATTTATCTGCGAAGAATGTGCCAAAATGTTTGATACAGCTGCCGCCGCAGAACAATGTGAAGCGCACTGCAAATCAGAGCGAGAACAAAAAGAAGCTAAGCGGCGTAAAATCAAAGAGGTTGAAGAACGAGCGCAGAAAGCAGCAAAGGAAATCAACTATCAGCTTGAAGAATCCGGGTCTTATTTGCGGATGGAGTGGGTAGAGAGATTGAAGCTCGAAGATGTTTTCCCATTTACGCTATTCTAATATAAAGGAGTTTTTGAGATGGATCAATCAAAAAATAAAACAAAAACATTGGCGGATTATCCGTCTCAGCTAACCGATGGACGGGCGGCATTGGAGGGATCCTTTGTCGCCTGTTTATGGAAGAATCCGGAACTGTACGGGGATTATTTTGCAATTCAAGACGCTGGTCGTCACACTCTGATGTATCCGGACGGTGCTTTTTATTTTGCATTGGGCAAACAGCTGTATGTCAATAATTTCAAGTCGTTTGACGAAGTATCGGTCATGTCATTTTTGGATGGTCATAAAAACATCTTGGATGCATTCAAAAAACGCGGAGGATATAAGTCGATCCATGAAATTATGAATTTGGTTGATGCAGACAACGCTGACGGTTATTACGATACTATTTGCAAACAAAATATGTTGATGCAGCTGCACGATAAAGGATTCAATGTGCTGGATAACATTGAAAAATTCGCAAAGATGAGCAATCAGGATGTTTACGACTGGTTTGACTTCCAATTGCAATCCATCGCCATCAAAACCAGCAGTGACTTTAAGATTCAGGATTTGAAAATCACCGATCAATTTTTGGATGAATGCAATCAGGGGCTGGAAGCCGGTATTTCTTATCGGTATCAGTGTCCGAGATTAGATCACATTACAATGGGTTTGCCGCTTGGCGAATTGTATATGTTTGCGGGATTCTCCGGCACAGGCAAATCAAGCTTTGTGTTTGAAAATATGATTGTTCCCATTGCACAACACGGCACACAATGTGCGGTGATCTCCAACGAAATGCGAATTAAAGACTTTCAAATGTTACTGTTGGAGCATATTCTGACGCACGAACTGAATTGTTGGTCTATTACGCGGAAGCGATTGAAAGCAGGAGGATTTACCGAAGACCAGAAACGAATGCTGCAAAAAGCAAAGGAAATTTCTGAAACCCAATATCAGAATATCAAGTTTGTAAAACTGTTTGATAATGATTTCAGCAAAGTTCAGAAGATTATCCGCAAGCTTTCCAAAATGGGAACACAGATTTTCTTTTATGATACGATGAAATCTGAGGATGAAATCGGCGAGTCGATGTGGCAGCAGCTGTTGATTCAAAGTCGAAAACTATTTCAGTTGGCCAGCAAAGAAAATGTGTCGGTCATCACTTCCTATCAGCTGGCGCTTGCCAGTTTGAATAAACGGTATCTGGACGCAACGTGCTTGTCCAACGCAAAGCAAATCAAAGAGGTTTATTCCGAAATGGTCTATTGCCGGTATCTTTGGGAGGACGAGCGTGCGGGCGGCAAGTATGATGTCAAACCGTATGTCTGGAAAAAGAATGCGGTAGGAAAATCCGAAAAGGAATATATTCTGCTGAATGACGATAAGAAGTACATCATTGTTTTTCTGGACAAGACACGAAACGACGAGGATAAGCAAACATTGTTATATGAGGTCAACGGCGCGTTCAATACATGGAACGAAGTTGGTTACTGCTCTGTCCGGAACGATCACCGGGATTAAGGCGGTGATTGCGTGAACGTCGCCGCACTGATAGATAAATTGTCTGGGGATCAATCGGCGGTGGAACACGTACTGGAAAGTATTGGATGCTATCCGATTCGATTCGATCATACCAGACAACAATTCCGATTTGCCCGTGATGGCGGAACCAATGCCAGCAGTGTTGTTCTGGATTTGAATACGCTGCGGTTTTATTGTTTTTCGACCAATCAAAAGGGCAATTTAATTTCACTTACGATGCAGCGGCGAAACTGTTCGTTTGTCGATGCAATGCGATATATTGCTACTCTCCTTGGTTGGGAATCCGCTGAATTGACGATGAACGTTCAGAAGCCGTTTGGCGGATTCTTTTCCGGTGTTCATAAAGCGATCAAAAATCCGGAAGATACCTTGCCAGTATATGATGAGCAGATTCTACAACCGTATCTGAACAAATACAATCTACGGTTCTTAAATGACGGTATTGATTTCCAAACACAGGCACGGTTTCAGGTCGGTTATGACATCTATTCAGATCGAATCACCGTACCGGAATGGACAATGGATGGACGGCTATGCGGCATTATGGGGCGGGCGAATGATGCAAATACACCGCACGAATATCGCTGGCTGCCAATTATTCCATGTTCTCGAAGCCTTACCTTATATGGATATCATCGAAACTATGCTGAAATTCAAAAACGACGAACGGTACTGTTATTTGAATCCGAAAAAGCAGTGATGCAATGCGCGGCAATGTTTAACCACAATGCACTGGCAGTTTGCGGGTGTCGGATTTCGGACGTACAGGCCAGATACATCAAAGCGCTAAGAACCAATAAAGTCGTTGTGTGTTTTGATGAAGGACTGGCCGAAGATCAAGTCCGAACAGAATGCGAACGGTTGAAAATAGACAATCCATTCTTAAAAAATCAGATCGGATATGTTTGGGACGCTGATGGAGAAATATTAAAACATGGTGAAAAACAAAATGCAGCAGATATGGGGCACGAAAAATGCAAATATTTGCTGCAACACAACGTTAAATGGCTTTAAGAAAGGAGCTTATTTTATGGTCATGCAAGATTTTTTGGGACAATCCCTACACGTAGGGGACAAGGTGGTCTATGCAAAGCGGCTGCGCAGTAACGGAACTTTCGCGTTGGTAAAAACCACGGTGATTGGATTTACGGATCGTTTTGTAAAGTTCCCGATCACGGATTTGCCAACTTATAAGAAGTCCTATGCAACAGGAGTTCCCAATTTGTGTATCAAATATCAGGACGCAAATTCAAAAAGCAAAAAACCGGAGGTTATCAATGAAAAAGAGGATCAATCAGTGGATGCGGCTGTGGAACTGTAAACACAAGTATCGACACCAGCACAAATTACTGCGTCAAATGCTCGAAATCAATGAAGAAGAAAGTAGATTTCGGTCGTGTTCCAAAATCAATCCGGCATTTGCCGAGCAGTATGCATATTATCAAGAATTGATGGATCAGTATTATCAAATCTTACAGGAAATGTTCCCAAAATAATCGAAAGGACTGAGGACTTATCGCTGTTCGAGAAACGTCTCAGCAGCTTCAAGCGCTGCGAACACAAGGCAATCATATTTACAGTTATTCCAAATGCAATACCATCAATACGTGTCAGTATCAAGCGTATTTGACATACGTCAAACATGAAAAAGGGTTGGACAGTATCTATGGTTTGTTGGGTACGGTTATGCATGATACATTGGAAAAGATTGTACATCAAAAAGCAACCCAAGCAGACTTATTACCCACGTTGAACGAAGAATTGGAATTGGCCAATGATTTTGGCATTGACTTTCCAAAAGATATGCGGGGCGGCACGACGATTCGGGATAATTGGATTAAGGACATGAAGCATTTCATTGCCCATTTTACACCGCTGAAAGGTGAATTTGAAACAGAGCAACTGTTCATTTTGCCCGTTGGGCCGAAGCGATATTTGCAAGGATACATCGATCTGATCCGGCACAATCCAGACGGCACGGTTTCCGTATTTGACTGGAAAACATCGAGTCAGTTCTCAGATAAAGATTTGAAAGAGCATGGGCGTCAGCTTGTGCTCTATTCTATTGCGTTGGAACAGGCTGGATATCAAGTTCGGGACTGCGCATGGATTATGCTGAAGTACGTTCAAGTGACGTTTGATGGATTTGCGCGTAAAAATGCAAAAGTAAAATCGCAGATCAACAAAGTGATTCAGCGCTCCAAGTTGTACAAGGAGTTAGCATCGTATGTGAAAGCGGATCTGATCGATGCGGGATATTCTGCGACACAGGCTACCGATTATGTAGATGCGATGACCGTCCGTGAGTCGATGGATGAATTACCGCCTGAGATTCGCGCGCACTATACCATCCGCCCGTATATTCGGAAGTACGAAGCCACCGACGAACTGAAAGCTGAGGCATTGGATTATGTGAATCAAATGGCCGAGCTGTTTGAATCCAAAACCGACAACGAAGCGGATTGGCCGCATACGCCGATCACCAAGCAAAATTCGTTCTTTTGCAACACACTGTGCAGTTATCGGAAAAAATGCCCGTACATTCAGCAGTACAATTTTGAGTACATGAATGATTCGTTTTGATGGGAGGACGGCATGGAAAATTATCATAAGCATACCAGTTTCTCAAATATTTTCACGCCGGACTCTGCCGCATTGTATGAGGATTATGGCAAACGCGCCGTGGAGCTGGGGCATAAAACCATCAGCAGTGTCGAACATGGTTGGCAATCTAATTACTATGTCACATATGAGACGGCAAAGAAATATGGACTAAAATTTATTTTTGGTGCGGAAGCATATTGGGTGAAAGACCGGTTTGAAAAGGATCGGTCAAACTGTCATATCATTCTGCTTGCCAAATCTGAACAAGGGCGGCGGGCGATCAATGAAGTACTATCTGAGGCTAATGAAACCGGATATTATTACCGTCCACGTGTTGATATTCCGCTGTTATTGTCGCTGCCGCCGAAAGAAGTGGTCGTGACCAGCGCGTGTGTGGCCGCGTGGCACTATGAGGATGCGGACGATATTATGCTCCGACTGGCAGACCATTTCAGAGAAAACTTTTTCTTTGAGGTTCAGAATCATTGGACGGACAAGCAAAAGAAGCTGAACCAACACATTCTGGATCTGAGTCGGGCGCATCACATTCCGATCATTGCAGGACTGGACAGCCATTACATCTATCCGGAGGAAGCAGCCGACCGCGACTATATTCTTGCTGCCAAAGGAATGCACTATGACGATGAAGACGGGTGGTTCATGGATTTCCCCGACGACCAAACCGTCTTTGATCGCTTCAAACAGCAAGGTGTGTTATCCGACGACGAGATCAAACAGGCAATAGACAACACGAACATTGTACGGGACTTTGCAGATTATACGGAAAACAATCGGCTGTTTACACAGGAAATCAAAATGCCCAGCTTGTATCCGGACAAAACGCAGGAAGAAAAGAACCACATTTATGGCTGTCTAATTTCTCAGAAATACAAAGAGTATGTCAAAGATGTCCCAGAAGAAATGCGGAAGGAATATTTTGATGGGATTAAGATGGAGGTTGATACTTATAAAGAGACAAACATGGTAGACTATCCATTGCTGGATACGGAAATTCTAAAAGACGCACTGGCGCACGGCGGACTGATGACCAAGACCGGCCGTGGCAGTGGTGCTTCTTATTTTACCAATACACTGTGTGGCTTTTCAAGCGTAGATCGCTTTACATCGCCGATCAAGTTGTACCCGGAGCGGTTTATCAGTAAATCTCGAATTTTGGCCGGATCCCTACCGGATCTCGATATGAACGTCGGCACGCCTGATATCTTTGAAGAAGCGCAAGCACGGGTTATGGCACGGATTCCCGGTCAACATCATTGTTATCCGATGATCGCGTTCGGAACTGCAAAGAAGAAATCTGCGTTTAAGCTGTATGCGCGAGCGCAGAAAATGGATGCGACACTGGCTACCACCATTGCCGGTCAGATCGAAAAATATGAAACCGCAGTCAAATTTGCGGACGACGACGAGCGTGATGATATTGATATCTACGATTATGTGGACAAACAATATCAGCCGTACATCGAGCAAAGCAAAAAATATTGGGGCATTATCATGGACAAGAAAAAAGCGCCTTGTTCGTATTTGCTGTATGACGGAGATTTGCGGTCAGAAATCGGTCTGATTAAATGCAAGAGTGAGTCAACCAAAAAAGAATGTATCACAACAGTTGTAGATGGTGCAGTTGCAGAGGGATATAAGTTCCTGAAAAATGACGTTCTTAAAGTCGATTGTGTCTTACAAACTGCAAAGATTTATGACCGCATTGGCATCCCGCAACATTCCGTGGGTGAACTCATGCACATCATTGACAACGATCCAGCCACTTGGGCGATTTATGAAAACGGATATACCATCGGCGTCAACCAATGTGAGCGAGATACGACCACCGCAAAGCTCAAACGATACAAACCAAAGAACCTGTCGGAATTGGCTGCGTTCATTGCAGCCATCCGTCCGGGATTCAAATCCATGTATTCTAAGTTTGAATCGCGCGAACCATTTGAGTACGGGATTCCGTCATTGGATCGGTTGATTCAAACGAAACAGTTCCCGTATTCATACATCCTGTATCAGGAGCAGTTGATGGCTGTACTGCACTTTGCCGGATTCCCAATGGATCAGTGCTATACGATCATCAAAGCCATTGCCAAGAAACACCCGGAGAAAGTTCGACCGCTGAAAGAAGAATTTCTGGTCAACTGCGCGGCCAAAATACGACCTGAATGCAAATCAGACGAAGAAGCCAAATCTTTTGCAGAGCAGATCTGGAAGATCATTGATGATAGTACATCATATTCCTTCAACTCATCACACGCACTGTGTGTTGCGTTAGATTCACTGTACAGTGCGTGGCAAAAGGCACATTATCCGTATGAGTTTTACGAAGTGATGCTGCAAATGTTTTCGGACAAAGGCAAAAAAGACAAGGTCGCCGCTTTGAAACGGGAAATGCAGCACTTTGGTATCAGCGAGGGAAGCTATCGGTTTGGGCTGGATAATCGGTCATTTGTGGCAGATAAATCGCGACACACAATCAACCCGGCACTGGTCAGCATCAAAGGATTGAGCCAGAAAAATGCCGATGACCTGCATAAACTGAGTCAGCGGTTTACCGGCACACACTTCTATGATCTGTACAAAGAGATGAAGCAAATCAAAAGTCTGGATGCGGGTAAGCTAAACATTTTGGCAGAAATTGGATATTTCAATCAATTTGGTTCCGTCGAAAAGGTTCTGACGTTTATGCAAGCCATCGGCGATCTGTATGGTCGTTCCCAGTTTGTCAAGGACGCGCTGCCGGACGCGTATCGCGACCTCATTGTTCGACATTCCGAAGAAACCGAGAAACAATATCGGAACTTTGATTCAGATAAAGCACTATACGAACTGTGGGATCAGATTCCAAATCAGCCGCCCACCATGCGGGAAACACTGCGGCGTGAGAGCGAATATCTGGGCTATTTGTCTACCACATATCCGAAGATGTCGGACAATTATGTGTTTGTGTGCGGCTATGAATGCAAGTTTACAAATCCCAAACTGACGCTGTATCAAATGAAAAGCGGCAAAACCGTTGAAATCAAAGTCCGGCGCAAACAGTATGACGCCAATCCGATCAAAGTTAATGATGTGATTCGGATTGTCGAGTGGCGGCGCGAGGGAAAATGGTCCAAAGATGCAGACGGCGATTGGGTGCAAGATAAAACGAATAAGGAGCTGATTTTGAAAGAGTGGTGCAAATTAGAGAATGTTTGAGCATTACCATTATACGGATACGGAAGTATCAAAGCTATTAAAATCCATCGTAATCCTGTGCGACACGCGGGAACAATCCAATGCACATATTACCGATTGGTTTGATAAACACAAGATTCCATATAAAACCAAGGCGTTGAAATGCGCTGATTATAGCTTCATGATCCCGGCCAATGCAGCGTTGAACATTGACCGGGATATGTATTTCAGTGCAGAATGTGCCATTGAGCGGAAACATTCACTGGAAGAATTGTCCGGAAATTTCACCAAAGACCGCGACCGGATTGAAAAGGAATTCGCGATCTATCCGGGCAAGCTGGTGCTGCTGGTTGAAAACGCAAGTTATAAAGACGTTGTGTTGGGCAATTATTCCACACAGTACAGTGCACAGTCGTTTGCCGGAACATTGTTCGCGTTTTGGCACAGATACAATGTGCCAGTTATTTTCATTCCGGATTCGGAATTTTCCGGTCGCTGGATCTATTCATATTTTTACTACTATTTGAGAAATCAATTGAAAGGATGAGTTCTTTGAAGCAGGAAGACATTCAGAAAATTCGGGCGCGGATCACGCTGCTCAACCAATACCGCGACGCGTATTACAACGACAATCAGTCGCCGATTTCCGACGCAGAATATGACGCGCTGTTTGATGAACTGAAACAGTGGGAAGATCAGTTTCAGGTTTATTACAGTGATTCTCCGACGCAGTCCGTGGGTTATGAGTCTCGAAGTCATTTGAAAAAGGTGAAGCACAATCCGCTGCTGCTGTCGCTGGACAAAACCAAGGAAATTACCGAGGTATGCGAATTTGTCGCAGCTGCACCGTCGATTGTGATGCTGAAATATGATGGTCTTACAGTTGAGATCGATTATATGGACGGCAAACTGGTTCAGGCATCTACGCGGGGCAACGGTATCGAAGGAGAAGATATTACGCACAGCGTAAAGAAATTCAAAAACGTGCCAGCAAAGATTCCGGTCAAAGGATCTTACCGCGTGGTCGGCGAAGCGATTATTCACTGGGACGATTTTGAGCGAATCAATGCGGATCTGCCCGAACCCGAACGGTTCAAAACACCACGCAATCTGGTATCCGGCACGGTTCGCCAGTTGGACAATCAGGTATGCGCACAGCGATTCGTGTATTTCATGCCGTGGGATGTACTGGAAGGGAATCAGTATCCGACGCGCGGTCAGGAACTTTTACAGCTGGGTAAATATGGGTTTACAGTTCCCGATCTGTACGGGCCAATTACAGAACCGATGATTCTGGAACAGGCCAGTGCGATCATTGACACCATGAAAGAACGGGCGAAATTCGATCATATCCCAATTGATGGCATGGTGGTTAAGTATAATGATTTCCAGTATGCACGTTCCTGCGGCAGCACTTCCCACCATAACAAAGACGGATTGGCATTCAAGTTCATTGACGAACAGTGTACAACTATTCTGAAATCCATTGAATGGGGGATGGGGCGCACCGGCGTGATTACGCCGGTTGCAATTTTTGACCCGGTTCTGATTGACGGCACAATGGTTCAGCGAGCAACGCTGTGCAATATCAGTATGATGCGGAAGCTGAAAATTCAGATTGGAGATACCATTGAAGTTCGCAAAGCCAATATGATTATTCCGCAGGTCATGCGAAATGTCTCTGCCGAAGAAGAAAACCGCACAGAGTATGCACCGGACATTGCGCCTGTATGCCCGCTGTGCGGAGCCAAAACAACAATTACCAGTGATGGTACTGCCGAAGTTTTGGCGTGTAGCAACCCGAATTGTCGCGGACGGCTGACACAGCAGATCGTTCATTATACCGGAAAAAATCAAATGAATATCAACGGATTTGGATCGGAGCGTTGTGCTTCGTTTGTCGAGAATGGCGTGATTCGAGATTTTGTGGATATTTATCATTTGGAAGATGCGAAATCGCTGATTCTAAGCTACTGTAATCTATCTGCTAAACAACTGGCGGTGTTGATCGACGCAGTGGAAATTTCACGAAAAACCACATTGTATCAACTGTTAGGCGCGTTGAGTATTCCGCGTGTTGGAAGCGTCTGTGCACGAGCTATTGCATCAGATTGCGATTACGATGTGAATCAGTTCCATACCAAAGTAACGAACCACATTCCATTCGCAACAATTGGAGACGCCGCAAATCTCAGCATTCAGCAGTGGTTTGAAGATCCGGATCATGCTGAACTGTTCAATCGTTTGGTCGCGGAGCTGTCATTCCACCGGCCAGAAGAAAATACTGTACAGAATAAGCAACTGGCCATGTTTGTGGGAAAAGCAGTGTGCATTACAGGAAACTTTTCTAAATTCAGCCGCGCAGAATTACAAGAGCTGCTGAGTGGGGCTGGGGCAAAGGTCAAATCCGGCGTATCTCCGCGCACTGATTATTTGTTTGTGGGCGGCACTGGCGGCGGAGGAAAGCTGGCCAAAGCACAGGAATATCAGATTTCAATTATTACAGAACAGG
>ERZ1034928.422-NODE-422-length-20299-cov-7.320935_pt1 | contig 20299 bp, 19 predicted proteins | sample MGYA00520627_ERZ1034928 | MGnify/ENA primary metagenome ERZ1034928 (study PRJEB33766, sample SAMN09781755) | gut metagenome | biome: gut microbiome | host: Homo sapiens | place: Madagascar | study: EMG produced TPA metagenomics assembly of the PRJNA485056 data set... | reverse complement strand
AATAAATAAAAATATTAAAATTTTACCCTTCTTTTTCATACTATACCTTTTCTTTTTCTGGAAGATTATATTTGAGGAATAAACCTGCCATAAATCTTACTTTTGGACCATAATAGTAATCATTTGTGTACGAATCTTTGTACATTGCTATATTTTGGTTAAATAGATTGTATATGTTTGCTTTAAGATAAACATGACAATTTTTTAAAGAAAATAATCTTACTGTTGTACCAATTTTAGCATTAAAATATCCTGCTACGCTATCATTAGATGCAACACTCATGTTTCTATCAGATGACGTTTCAACTCCAGCGTAAAAGCTTATTCTTTCGATAGGAGTAAAATAGAGCATACCATTTATTCTATTTTGAGGAACTGCAGGAAGAGGATTTCCAGTTCTATCATCTTGTGAATCAGTAAAAGTGTAATTCAAGACAAGTTTGAATTTGTCATTAGGTTCCCAAACAGCTTTAGCCTCATATCCTTGAATTCTCGCACTGTCGATATTTATGTAATTTCCAGTTGTAAAATATGTGATTGGGTCTGTATTATAATACGCTGCGATATAGTCAGAGTATTCACTGTTAAAGTAGCCAAATTCAAATTTCAATTTGTCGTCGTAGAAGCTTTGTTCAACACCAACATCCCATCCAGAAAACTTTTCAGCTCTCAAGTTTGGATTGCCTGTCCAAGCCATATAATTATCCCTAAATCCGCCGTATCTTTGGTATAGTGTTGGAGTGTTAACACTTTGTCCCCAAGACCCTCTGAATTTAGTTTTAGCACCGGTTATGTTAAATGTAGGCAAAACCAAAGCTGCTGAAGCATTAGGTGTTACGTACGTTCCATATTGTGAGTTGCTAATCAACCTCGCTCCACCACGAATAAAGAGTTTGTCCTTGATGTTTATAACATCATTAACATATGCATCATGTTGTAGTGTTGAACCCGCATAACCATTGTTGTATGAAACCATAGGAAACATAGGCCAAGTTCCATAAACTAAAGAGTTTGATTGCCCATCAATAAATTCTGATTCAAAATTATAACCAAGTGTAAAGGTGTTCCAATCCTTGTATTTGAAATTGTGACCCGTCATCAAGTTGATACGTGAACTGTTTATAGATGAAGTTGACCACTCATCAGGTGAAATGTAATCAGGTCTTGAGTAATTCTTGTTTCTGTTATGATAAATGCCAAATTTAACATCATAATCGTAAAACTCTTTAGGATTATGTTTAAATGCCAAAACATTCATCAAATCAATATTGTCAGCATAATTATTTGGATCATTGTAGTAAGAATATGTTAAATTGCTATATCCAACTCCAAGCCCTTTTTTAGCGTTTGAAAATCTAAATATATCTCTCAATTCCGCTTTGTTATCAAGTAATCTTACACCTAAGTTTGAAACGAAGTTAAAATTTTTGTAAGTGTCATTTGCAATTCTGCCAAGATTTCTTGTGTGCATTCCACCATCAGTCTTGTACCAAGTAGTTGCAATGTAAAAATCTTTCTTTTCATCTCCGCTCATAATAGCAAAACGCTCTTTGAATGAAGCATAATTTCCCATTGACGTTTCAGCCTCAATACTCAAAGGTCCTCTACCACGTCTTGTTTGAACAGATATAAGACCACCAGATGCATTTGTACCGTTAACGTTTCCTTGAGGTCCTTTGATAATTTCAATTCTTTCCATATCATCAGTTAAAAAGAATTGCGACTCAATGCCCGGAGTAGTCATTGAAGGTCTATCAGCCCTAATTCCGTCTATTGTGAATTTTACTCTGTCCGTACCTCTTATTCTAACTGTTGATACATTACCTTCTGACCCATTAGAGGTTTGAGTTGTAACACTTCCTACTTGATTTAATAAATCTGTAAATGTTGGATTGTTTTGAAGCTCAATGTCTTCTCTTGTAAATACATCAACGTTTGCTCCAGAACTTTTTATAGATTCAGTTCTATTGTCTAAAGAATATATTTCGTTTTTTTTAAGTTGCCCAAAAAGTGACGGCAAATAAATTGGTTCTTCGTTTATAGCAAAAGCAGGTGATGCGAATGCTGTCAAAAGAAGCACCGATAAAAGTGACTTTTTCATACTAATGTTTCCCTGTATTCCGAGGTTATGTTTTTGATAAGCATTCCGACTCTAACGGCTGCGGTCCAGTGTAGGATTTTCACCCTGCTTTCCTTATCAGACTTGATGATTGTTACATAAATAAAAAAAAGTGTAAAGCAAATTTATGTAACAATTTAGAAAAAGAAGGGCGGAAACTTAAGTTTCCGCCCTTCAAAAAAAATCTATATTTCAACATATTCTTTAAGACGTTTACTACGATTTGGATGTCTTAATTTTCTCAAAGCTTTAGCTTCAATCTGTCTGATACGTTCACGTGTAACACCGAACAATTGACCAACTTCTTCAAGAGTTCTTTGTCTGCCATCATCCATACCGAAACGTAATCTTAAAACATCACGTTCTCTTGGAGATAATGTACTTAAAACTTCTGCCAAATCTTCTCTCAATAGCTCAGAAGCAACTGTTTTTACAGGAGCATCAGCGTTTTTATCTTCAATAAAGTCGCCCAATCTTGAATCTTCTTCTTTTCCGATTGGAGTTTCAAGAGAGAGAGGTTCTTGAGCGATTTTGATAATTTCTCTCAATTTAGAAATACTAACGTTCATTTCAAGAGCCAATTCTTCTTCGGTAGGTTTTCTTGAAAGTTCTTGAGCAAGCTTTCTTGTAACTTTTTTTAGTTTGTTGATAGTTTCAACCATATGAACAGGAATTCTAATAGTTCTTGCTTGATCAGCGATAGCTCTTGTTATAGCTTGTCTAATCCACCAAGTAGCATAAGTAGAGAATTTAAAACCTCTTTCATGGTCGAATTTTTCAGCTGCTCTAATCAAACCCAAATTTCCTTCTTGAATAAGGTCCAAAAACAACATTCCTCTACCAACATATTTTTTTGCAATACTAACAACAAGTCTTAAGTTAGCTTGAACTAATTTTCTTTTTGCGATTGCTCCTGGAGTACCACCTTCAATGATTTTTCTTGCTAACTCGATTTCTTCATTAGCAGACAAAAGTTTAATTCTACCGATTTCTCTTAAGTACAATCTAACCGGATCATCAATTGCAACCCCTTTAGGCACTTCGATTTCAGAGGAAGATGGTTCTTGAGTATCCATCATATAAATATCGCTTTTTGTAGCTTCTTCAGGAACGATATTTTCGATGTTATCTGTTTCAAGTCCCATTGACATATAAGGAGTATCAATATCACTATCGATATCTTTTTCATCCTGCAATATATCTGTTTCTTGATTTTCATCATAAATGCTTATTGTTGATTTTGATTCACGTCTTTTAACCATTATTTTCTCCAACTGTTCTGTTTATCTCGAAGTTGCACTTGAACTTTGAAAGATTCTGTTTCGTTGTCGTTAACGCTTTCATAGATTTGTTTCATTTGCTTGCGTTCTTCTTCACGACGAAGTCTTTCAATCTTTGATAAGCTTTCTGTTATCGCTGACTGAAAGTCTTTTGGGGCTAAATTATCAAATGCTTCCGATATACATATTAAATCTGTTACTATTTCCTTTAATTCTTCCTGTTCTGCAAACTCTACATATAATTTTTCTGCAAGAACTTTCCCATTATTTACCGTACATATAAGTTTGTCAATTGTATCTTTTACAATTTTTAAACTATTTTGAAATTCCACTTTGCTAATTTGTTCGGATAATTCTTGTAGCCCAAGTGGATTTACATTTACTAAATAGAGGCTCAATAAATTTTTTTGCGTTTTTTCGAGCAAATTTGAAGATTTTGTTACAATCGGATTTTTTACACTTAATCCGTTATCAAAAGCTCTATCAGAATTTTCCACTTCTGCATATAGTGATTTTTCATCTATCGCAAGGTTTGAGGCAATAGTTTTGATGTATTCTGAACGAATAATTTTGTTTTTTACCTCAAGTAAAATAGGAATAAGCTCTTTTACTGCATTTGATTTTTCTATTGGAGTAGAATTATTTTTGCAATTTTTTAAAACTCCATTTATCTGAAAATCTATGAGCAGAGGTGCATGTTCAAGGTATTTCATGTATTCATCTTTGCCCACAGTTCTAATAAATTCGTCAGGGTCTTTTCCTTGAGGTGGAGATATTACTCTAATTTCAGATATATATTTATCGTTAGAAACTTCGGAAAAGTTTTCATCAAACTGTTTTATTTCCCCAAGTCCGGTAAAAGCCTCTTTAATAACTCCCGCACCTCTTGTTGTTGCTTTCAAACCGGCGTTATCTGTGTCAAAGGACAAGTAAATTTTTCTGGATTTTGTGTAGCGTGAAATAAGTTTAATGTGGTCTTGAGTTAGAGATGTTCCACAAGATGCAACGCAATTTTTTACTCCGTGTGCTTGTGCAGAGATTACGTCAAAATATCCTTCCATAATTATTATGCTATCTTGTTTTTTTACTTCCTCTTTTGCAAAATATAGCCCATATAAAAGTTTACTTTTGTTGTAAATCAAAGTATCTGGAGAGTTCAAATATTTTGGGTTTTGCCCTTCTTCTATTGCTCTTGCACCAAATGCAACAATGTCACCATCCTCATCATGGATTGGTATGGTAATTCTATTTCTAAACCTATCGTAATATTCGTATTTTGGACTTTTTAAAGTAAGTCCTGCTTTTTCTAAAATATCATTAGAAAATTTATCTTTCAGATAGTTGTAAAGTTTTGCAGGTTCTTTTGGTGCAAAACCAAGTCCATAATTTGCAATAATATCATTGTCAATACCTCTATTGGAGAGGTATTCTAACACTTTTTTTGAATTGTCTGAATAAAGATTTTCTTGAAAAAAGTCAGCAGCAGCTGTGCAAGCTTTAATCATTTTGTCTTTTTCTTCTTTGTAATTCTTTTTGTGTGTTGATTTTGGAAGCTCTATTTTAAATTCTTCAGCCAATTCTTCAATCAATTCCCAAAAAGATACACCTTTTGTTTTTAAAAGATAGGAAAGTGCATCTCCCCCTTCACCGCAACCAAAGCATTTATAGATACCTTTAGTTGGATTTACAGAGAAAGACGGAGTTTTTTCTTTGTGGAAAGGGCAAAGACCCCAGTAGTTACTTCCAGATTTCTTTAATATAACGTCTTTGGATACTACTTCAAGAATATCTAATCTATCTTTAATTTTTGAAATGATATCGTTGTTCATATACTTCCTCAATAATATTTTAACATCAATATTTTTTGATATATAATTTAATTGCTTTAAATTTTTCAAATACGGATAAAAATTATGAACAAAATTTGTATAATTGGTGGATGTGGACATGTCGGAATACCTTTGGGGCTTGCATTTGCTGGAAAAGGTTTTGAAGTTGTGCTTCTTGATATTTCAAAAAAATCTGTTGATTTGATTAACTCAAAAAAGTTACCATTTTTAGAAGAAGGTGCAGAAGAGTTACTTGAAAAGCATTCTGGAAAAAATCTTTTTGCAACAACTGATTGCAATGTTGTAAAGGATGCAGAAATAGTAGTTTTTGTTACTGGTACACCAGTAGATGAACATCACAATCCTAAAATTAAAGAAGTTTTAAATGTGGTAAAACAGTATTTGCCTTATATGAATGAAAATCAATTAGTCATTTTAAGAAGTACTATTTATCCTAATTGTACAGAAATTGTGGATAACTTGTTGAAAGAAAAATTCGGAAAATCAAAACTTGCATTTTGTCCAGAGAGAATTTTACAAGGAAGAGGCATTGAAGAAATTTATAATCTTCCTCAAATTATATCAGCAACGAGTGAAGAAGCTTTGTTAGAGGCTAAAAGGTTGTTTTCAAAAATTGCACCAAAAGTTATATGTCTTGATGTTAAAGAGGCTGAGTTGGCAAAGTTGATGACGAATGCTTGGAGATATCTTGAATTTGCAATCGCAAACCAGTTTTATATGATGACAGAAAAAGAAGGTTTGGATTTTTACAAAATTTATAATGCGATGAGAGATGATTATCCACGAGCACAACACTTTGCGAGAGCAGGTTTAGCCGCAGGTCCTTGTCTTTTTAAAGATACGATGCAGTTAAGTGCTTTTTCAAAAAATCAATTCTTTTTAGGTCAATCAGCAATGCTTGTTAATGAAGGTTTACCAAACTTTCTTGTTAGTTGCCTTGAACAAAAAATGAAAACTTTAAAGAATAAAAAAATTGCGCTTTTAGGACTATCATTTAAGCCTGATAATGATGATACGAGAGAAAGTTTATCTTTTAAAATTATAAAAGAATTGGAGTTTAAGCTTGCCCACGTTATTGTATCAGATGTCTATGACAAAAATACAATTGATTACAAAACTGCACTAAAAGAAGCTGATGGCGTGATTTTAGGAGTTCCTCACAAGGAATATTTGTCAATTAAACCAGAAATTCCTTTTGTTGACTGCTACAATGTTTGGAGATAGGTAATATGAAAATATTAGTAACAGGTTCTGCTGGATTTATTTGTGGGTATGTGGTTGAAGAGTTGCTCTCTAATGGACATATTGTAGTTGGAATAGATAATTACTCTAAGTATGGCAAGGTTAAAAAAAGTTATGATAATCATCCAAATTATCATTTTATAGAGGGTGATGCAAAAGATGTTGAGTTGATGAAGGAATTGAGTAAAGATTGTGACAGTATTTTGGCTTGTGCTGCCATGATTGGAGGAATTTCTTATTTTCACGAGTGTGCATACGATTTGTTAGCAGAAAATGAAAGAATTATTGCTTCTACATTTGATGCAGCAATAAATGCTTTCAAATATGGAAAACTAAAGAAAATAAATGTTTTATCTTCAAGTATGGTTTTTGAATCAACCAATATCTATCCTTCTAAAGAAGGTGACGAAAAAGTAATTCCACCGCCAATGTCAACTTACGGTTTTCAAAAATTGGCGTGTGAATATTTTTGCAAAGGCGCTTATGAACAATATAAATTACCTTATACTATAATTAGACCTTTCAATTGCGTTGGAACAGGTGAAAAACGTGCATTGTGTGATAAGGAAATTTTATCTGGTAATGTTAAACTTGCGATGAGCCACGTTGTTCCTGATTTAGTACAAAAAGTTTTAAAAGGACAAAATCCATTACATATATTAGGGGCAGGAAATCAAATTAGACATTACACCTATGCTGGCGATCTTGCAAAGGGTATAAGACTATGTATAGAAAAAGAAGAGGCAATAAATGAAGATTTTAATCTTTCTGTTGCAACCTCAACCACTGTTTTAGAGCTTGCTCAATTGATTTGGAAAAAAATAAATCCAGATATTCCATTTGAGTATGTGAGTGATGAACCTTTTAAATATGATGTACAAAAACGTGTACCAAGTGTAGACAAAGCGAAAAAACTTTTAGGTTTCAGTGCAGATACAACTCTTGATGAGGTTTTGGATGAAGTAATTCCATGGATTAAAGAGCAAATAAAGACAGGTGGAATTTAATGGATATTACAATTATCATGCCAGTATACTGTGAGGGTGAAAATATAAAAATAGCCCTCGATAGAATAAAATCAGAACTTAAATTTCCATATATTGTAAAAATTATTTATGACTTTGATGAGGATAATACTCTTGATGCTTTAAAAGGTTACGATTTAGGGGAGAATATTAAACTCGTTAAAAATGGTTATGGAAAAGGGGTATTGAACGCAATAAAATTTGGACTTGAAACAACTGATACAAAATATGCAGTTGTTACGATGGCGGATTTATGCGACCCCCCTTATGTAATAAATGATATGTATGAAATGGCTGAAAAAAATAATTCTGACATAGTTTGTGCATCAAGATACATGAAAGGGGGAAAACAGATTGGAGGACCTTTCATAAAAGGTCTAATGTCAAAAGTAGCAGGTTTGACATTGCATTATTTTGCAAAAGTTCCAGTTCATGATGCAACAAATAGTTTCAAGTTATATAAAAAAGATTTTTTGAGAAAACAAAATATTGAAAGTAGTGGAGGCTTTGAATTAGGGCTTGAACTTGTTGTCAAGGCTCATTTGTCAAAAGCTCGAATAAATGAAGTTCCAACATCTTGGTATGATAGAAAAAAAGGAGAAAGCCGATTTAAACTTATTAAATGGCTTCCCCGTTATCTTAAATGGTATATAAGAGCTTTTACTAGTTAGCTTTTTCAAAATTTTCTTTAGTTACTCCACAGATTGGACAAACATAATCGTCTGGTAAATCCTCAAATTTAATATTATTGTTTTCAGCTGGGTCATATACGTAACGACACACAGTACAAATGTATTTATCCATTTTTTACCCCCTTATTTTTACCTCAAAATTATTATATTGTTTCATCAATATAAAAAATCCGTCGGTCAATTATATGTTTAGGGTATAATTTTTTGGGAGAGAATTTTATGAAGATTGCACTTATAAACCATGGATGTCCTAAAAATCTTGTCGATGCAGAATTGATGTTAGGATATTTAGCTGAAAACGGATATGAGATTACATTAGATGATACAAAGGCAGATGTTGTCATTGTTAATACGTGTTCGTTTATTCATGATGCAGAAAAAGAATCAGTTGATACAATACTTGAGCTTGCTCAAAGAGGAAAGAAAATTATTGTTACTGGTTGCCTTTCACAAAAACACAGGCATGAGCTTAAGGAGGCTATTCCGGAAATTTCGGCAATGCTTGGAACTACTGATTTTAAAGAAATTTTGGAAGTATTAAAAAGTGATGAGTATAAGGAATGTATTTCAAAAATTCCTGAATATACTTATCCTGAACAAATTTTAAGACAACAAATCACAGTTGGGGCATCATCTTTTATAAAAATTGCTGATGGATGTAATTACAATTGTGGGTACTGTATCATTCCAAAATTGAGAGGAAAATATGTTTCAAGAAAAATTGAAGATATAGTTAATGAAGCAAAAAGTATGGTTGAAAAAGGTGTATCCGAAATTGTTCTTATTGCACAAGATACAACTTATTATGGAATAGACTTATATAACAAGCCTATGTTGCCTGAACTTTTGAAAAGGCTAAATGATATTGAGGATTTAACTTGGATAAGGATTATGTATACTCATCCTTCAATGATGACAGATGAGCTTTTAGAAACAATTGCAAAACTTGACAAGGTTGTTAAATACATCGATATACCACTTCAACATTCACACCCACGAGTTTTGAAAGCTATGAACAGACCTGTTGAAGATTATGAAAAACTTGTTAAAAGAATACGTGAAAAAATTCCTAATGTTACAGTGAGAACAACTTTGATTACTGGTTATCCGACTGAAACTGATGAAGAATTTGAACATCTTTATAATTTTGTGGAAAAAGTTAGATTTGACAGAATGGGTGCATTTACATATTCAAGAGAAAAGGGAACAGATTCCTATTCTCTTAAACCACAAATTAAAAAATCGGTAAAATTAGCACGTCAAAAAAGGCTAATGTTATTGCAACAAAGAATTTCAAAAGAAATAAATGAAACATTCATTGGAAAAACTATACCTTGTATGGTTGAATATATGACAGATGATGGTGTTGCAATTGCACGTTCTCAAAGAGATGCAGCGGAAATTGATGGACAAGTTTACATATCTACTGATAGAGAGCTAATCCCAGGAGATATTGAGCAAGTTAAAATTACATCGGTTGATGAGTATGATTTATATGGTGAAGTTTAAAAATCAACGTGCTTAAAGGTTTTAATGTTATCGACGTAATCTTTTACGATATTTCCAGAACCAATAAGTTTGTATTTGTAGATAGTTAACCCATCTAAACCAACAGGACCTCTTGCATGAATTTTTCCAGTTGCAATGCCAACTTCAGCACCGAATCCATAGCGATACCCATCAGCAAATCTTGTAGAGGCGTTATGATATACTCCTGCTGAATCAACTTGTGAAAGAAATTTTTCAGCATTTGTTTTGTTTTCGGTCACAATAGCGTCTGTATGACCAGATCCATAAGTGTTTATATGCGTTATTGCATCATCAACATTGTCAACAATCTTTAAACTTAACTCTAATGATCCATATTCATGTTGCCAAGAGGTTGGAGATGTATTTATCTTTATATTAGCATCTTCTAAGGCTTTTATCAGTTCTTGTTTTTGTGAAAAATCTTTGTGTATTAAAACAGTTTCAACTGAATTGCAAGCACTTGGATATTGACATTTAGCATCAATAATTATTCTTTTTGCTTTTTCAAAATCTGCGAAAGAGTCGACGAAGATATGACAAATTCCGTCTGCATGCCCCATAACAGGTATTTTAGTGTTTTCTTTTATATATTTTACGAGATTTTTACCACCACGTGGAATTATTAAATCAATATATTCATCAGAATTTAAAAGTTGAGTTACTTCATCTCTTGTATAGATTTGGTAAATCATATCTTGTGGAAAATCTTTAACGGATTTTATAGCTTTCATAATTGCAGAAAAAATTGCAGTGTTTGTTTCACGAACCTCTTTTCCACCTTTTAAGATTAGTGCATTGGAAGATTTTATTGCAAGTCCTGCAACTTGAACAATTACATCAGGGCGTGCCTCAAAGATTACGGCAAGAACACCGATTGGACAGCTTACCTTGTATAAGGTCAAGTCATCATCAAGTTTTCTTCTTAATAAAACCTTATTTACAGGATCTTCAAGTTTAACTAAATCTTTAAGTCCGTCAATCATAGATTTGAATTTGTTCTCTGTTAATTCAAGTCTTTGGTAAACAGAATTTGAAATTTTACCTTCTTCAAGCAATATTTTTGCATTTTCTAAATCTCTTTTATTTGCCTCAAATGCATCAGATTTTTCAAGTTCTTCAGCAATACGCAGTAAAACTTGGTTTCTTGTTTCAATTGAGATATTTTTTTTGCTTGCAGCTTTAAGTTTTTTTAAAATTTCAATATCCATAAATTATAGAACCGTTATATTATCCCTCGTAATTATAGCATCATAACCTTTGTGCCCTATAAGGTTTTCCATATTGTCAGAATGTTTGCCGATGATCTTTTTACAGTCGTTTGAGTTGTAATTAACTATTCCTCTCGCAAATTCTTTCATTGATTCGTCAATAAGTGATACTACATCACCTTTTGAAAATTCATTTATAATTTTCAAAACACCGATAGGTAACAAGCTTTTTTCTTTTTCCAAAATAGCTTTTTTTGCCCCATCGTCAACAACGAGTTTTGCATAAATATTTGTAGAATAACCAATCCAACGTTTTTTACCTGATAGGGCGTTTTTCTTTGGTAAAAATAGTGTTCCCAATCTTTCACCATTGAAAATCTTTAAAAGAACTGAAGGAATCATTCCAGAGGCTATTACAACAGTTCCGCCAGATCTTGTCACAAGCTTTGCGGCTTCAAGTTTTGTTTTCATTCCGCCTCTTCCTGCATTAGAAACTCCAGAGGCATAACTGATAATCTTATCTGTTAACTCTTCAACTTCATAAATTGGTTTAGCATTAGGGTTATCTTTAGGGTTTGAATCGTAAAGCGCATCAATATCGGATAGTATAACAAGCATATCAGCATTTAATGCACTTGCAACAATTGCAGAGAGTTTATCATTGTCTGCAAAACAAGCTTCATGCTCGTCATTGTCATCATGCCATACAGGAGATACGGTGTCGTTTTGGTTAATAATTGGAATAACTCCTAATTCCAAAAGTTTATTCAGAGTTGTTTGAATGCTTAAATATTGCATACGTTGAGAAAAATCTTCTTCAACCAAAAGAATTTGAGCAACAATTTGATTATATTGTTCAAACGCATCTTCATAAATAGACATCAATTTGCTTTGCCCAATTGCTGCGCAAGCCTGCTTCATTGCAACGGTAGATTTTATTCCTAACTTCTTTTTTCCAAGTCCAACAGCACCAGATGTCACAAGTATGATTTCTTTACCTTGCTTTTTTAGCTTGTGAACATCTTCAATAAAGGAATAAACTCGTGGAAGCGAAATTTGTCCTTCGTCGTTTGTTAAAACATTTGTGCCAAACTTTATTACAATTCGTTTTGCGTCTTTAAATTTATCTCTATCCATACTTTGAGTATAAACAAACAAGAAAATTTTTCAACGAACAATAGACTATAATCTAAAAGGTTTAGTTGGGTCAGCTTTTCTTGATTCTTTAATGTCGTCAGGCCATTCTTGAACTACGCCGGTAGAATATCCACAAACCATAAGAGCTATTGGAATAATACGACTTACAACTTTTCCAACAACGTTTTGAGCACCAAATCCAGTTGTAATTGCAAGACAAGTATCATCAATATGACCTGAAAAATCTGCAATTTTAACTTTTCTGTCATCTTTTATGTTGTAGATTTTTTCGTTCATAATGTTTGTAACTTTGTTACCGCCAACAATTGCAGTACCCAAACATAAGGCAGTAGTTGCGACTTTTAACATATTTGCTAATTTACCGTTTGTGTTGACTTTACCATCTTTTGTAAATTGTTTTAGTTTTTTTAGCAAAGGTGTTTGAATTTTTTTGTCATAAAATTTTGTACCACCAGCAACGCATCCTAAAGGAATTAAAATGTTCGCAAGCACTTGGATAGATGCTTCACGAATTTTAGCTTTCATATTTTCCTTTTTATCAAATATTGCGCCACCTGCAAGTCCACCAACAACAGAACTTGTGGCAATTGTTATAACATTTTTCCAATCATAGTCAAGCTTGCCAAACCCACTATTTTTAATATCTTTTAAGATCTTTACTGGGTTTGTAGAGTGCCCATTTCTTTTAAAGCACATTGCAACACCACCAGCGACACCCAAAATCGTAGTTGCAAGAACACCAGCTTTAACCTTCGTTGGTGCATCTGGTTGCTTAACTTCGGGTGCATGATGCATGTTATGGTTGTTTTTTTGAACATGGCTTGTCGTTCCAAAGTTTATTGAACTTACCTGCATACCTTCTCCATAATGATGTATTTCTTAACTATATAAAAACAACCTATCAAAAAAAATTGCCTAATCTAATATGGAAGTCTGTAAAATTTTGTAATTTCTTCAAAATATCTTTCTAAAGCTCGATACCCGTCATTTATTTCTGAAAAATATGTTGCATAACGGCTTGAAAGGATAAATCTTAATTCTTTTGCTCTAATTTGTATAATTAAATCGGCATCAGAAGCAAGTTGTTCATCTTCAGAAAACGATGCCATTTTTAATTTCATGATTTCTTTATTTTCCTCTTGAATTGAGAGCTCAGCAAGAGGTTTTAGGTTGTATTTATTCAAAAGCTCTTTTTCGCTGTTAAGTAATCCAGACTTAACAGATTGAGTTTTATACAATCTCTTAATAACAATATAATTGTCCGCAACCCTTCTGTGAGAAACAGGGGTTGGACTATTAGCAATAATTGACGGAGTTGCGAGAGTTGAGAATGACTCTGTGCTTTCCGTGTTTTTTTCATCTAAAATTTGCAATTGTACTCTCCATCTCCATTATAAAAGAAAAAAGTCCCAATTTAAATTTATGGGCATGCCCATTTAATATTTCTTTACAGACTTAATATGTTTTAATTTAGGAAAATTTGTACTATAATACTCGTACATTGTTTAATTAAGAGGTAAAAATGCTTGTATCTATCGAAGAATTATTAGGTTTAGTCGTTGAAATGGAAGGCAGCGACTTGCACGTTTCTGCAGGTTTACCACCTGTTATTAGGGTTGATGGTAAATTGAAAAGTTTAGATTATCCACCATTTTCTCCTGATAATATGGAAACTTTGTTATTTCCAATGTTGTCAAACGAAGCAAGAAGAAAACTGGAACAAGATTGGGAATTAGATTTTTCTTATGGTCTACAAGATTTATGCCGTTTCAGGGTAAATATTTATAAAGATAAAGGAAATTATGCAGCTGCATTCCGTAGAATTGTTTCGACTGCACCAACAATGGAAGAGTTGGGACTACCTGAAATTTGTAAAACAGTTGCAGAAAAACCAAGAGGTTTGATATTGGTAACAGGTCCTACTGGTAGTGGTAAATCAACCACACTTGCGGCTATGATTAACTATATAAACTCTACAAGATCTGAACACATTTTGACAATTGAAGACCCTATCGAATTTATTCACACGTCGAAAAGAAGTGTTGTTCACCAAAGAGAATTGGGTCAAGATACAAGGTCATTTGCTAATGCACTTAAATCTGCATTAAGAGAAGATCCGGATATTATTCTTGTAGGTGAGATGAGAGATTTTGAAACAATTGGTCTTGCTCTAACTGCAGCAGAAACTGGTCACCTTGTTTTCGGAACATTGCACACATCTTCTGCCAGTCAAACAATTGACCGTATTGTTGACGTATTTCCAGAAGGACAACAAGCTCAAATTAGAACACAGTTGTCTTCATCCTTAGTTGCAGTATTTGCTCAAACACTTCTTCCAAGATTGCAACCTAATGGAAAGAAAAAAGGCAGAATCATGGCGCAAGAAATTATGTTAGTTAATTCTGCAGTAGCAAACTTGATTAGAGAATCTAAAGCTGCTCAGATTTATTCTACAATTCAAATGAATCAAAATATTGGTATGCAAACTTTGGAAATGAATTTGGCATCTCTTTACAAAAGAAAGTTGATTACATTCGATGATGCTCTTGCAAAATCATCTCATCCAGAAGACTTGAAGCGACTCATGGGTGTTTAATAAAAAACTGTTTTGTAACATAACTTTACAAAACTTTCCAAAAAATTAAAGAAAACCGTAAAACCTGCCGTAGACATGGTTACAGCTAATTAAAAAGGAGCATTTATGTCAATCGGGTTTCTTATATGGCAAACCAATACAACTAAATTGAATGATGTCAATACTGAAATGGCGTTGTTGACTTTGCAAAAAAATCAGACAACGGAAGAAATTTCGGATATGGAAGCAGCAATTCAAGAAAGCAAAGATTCGTTTGATACGATTTGTTCAAATCAGACGATGATGATGTCTGAATGTTATAATGCTTCTTTGCAAAACGCACAAAATTATGTATCGACAGCAAGTTCAACACTTTCTGATGCAAGAAAGGCTCTTCAAAATGCTAAAAATTCTGGAGCTGATCAACAAACAATTGAAGATGCACAAAAAGCGGTAGAGATTGCAGAAGCACAATATGAACAAGCAAAAACAGAAAGCCAACAAGTTCAAACTTCAGCTTACAATCAATATCAAAACAACTTGCAACAAATCAATGCGATAAAACAACAGGTTAATAGAGATCAAACAACACAACAACAAGCAGAGTTGAAACAGTTGAAAAAAGAAGAAACAAGACTTGAATTGAGATTGAACACTCTTGAAACCTTGGCAAAAAGTTTGGAAGCAGAACAACAATCTGCACAAGATTCTGCAACAAAATGGGCAGAAAGTACAGCTCCAAAATATACATAGAGCAAAATCAAAATTTAAAAGACCGCCAAATGGCGGTCTTTTTTTATGTAAAAATAAATAAAATAGTGATAAATTACATATGTCTAACTTCTGGATTTATAAGAATATTTGCCAATTTTTCAGCGCCATCAAAGTTTCTTTTTGCAAGAATTTGAGATGCCAATTTGTTGTTATAATCTAAAAATTTATGTTTTAGTTCAATTTCACCTGATTTTAGAGTAGCGACAACATAGCATGCTTGAGGTTGTGCAGTAAATGGTCTGCCAACGCTGCCTACATTAACAACTGTCTTCTTTGTATTTGTTTGATAACCGCATGGAATATGGGTATGCCCACAGAATATAACGTCAGCATCAACCCCTTTTATCATCTCTTCAACATCTTCTATTGGAAGCTCTGGAAAGATATTTTCATCGATTTTTCGTGGAGAACCATGAACTAAAAGCAATTTAACACCTTCAATATTCAATTCTTTTTGTTCTGGAAGATTCTTTAAAAAAGTAATCATTTCATCGTCGAGTTCTTTTGCATCATTAACAAGAGCTTCGCCCATGATAGGAAAAACATTTTTAACTTTATCTGCATACAAATCAACGTTAGATACCATGACATCAGTATTTCCTTTAATCATTTCCCAGTCTTTTGAGTTTTCCATAACGTATTTTAATGTTTCCTTTGGTTGAGGTCCTGCCATCACATAATCACCTAAACACAAGATTTTATCGCAGTTTTCACTCTTTATATCTGCTAAAACTGTTTCAAGTGCTTGCATGTTTGCATGTATGTCAGAAATTATTGCAATTTTCATAATCATTTCTCCAAATTAAGTGCTATAATAATTTTATGATAAAAAGAAGAAAAACAAAACAAATACAAATTGGTGATGTTAAAATTGGTGGAGATGCGCCGATATCAGTACAGTCTATGTGCAATACTGATACAAGGAATATTGAAGCTACATCAAACCAAATAAAACAACTTGTTGATGAAGGATGTGAACTTGTAAGGCTTGCTGTTTTAAACCATGATGCAGCACAAGCAATAAAAACTCTGGTAAAAATTTCACCAGTTCCATTGATTGCAGATATTCATTTTAACCATAAATTAGCAATTGAATGCATAAACAACGGAATTTCAGCTTTGAGATTAAATCCTGGAAACATTACTAAGGTTGAAAACGTAAAAAGTGTTGTAAGTCTTGCAAAGCAACAAAATATCCCCATTAGAATTGGAATAAATGCAGGTTCACTTGCAAAAGATGTTCAAAATGAAAACCTTTCGCTTCCAGAAAAAATGGTTAAAAGTGCAATGGGGCATGTCAAAATTTTAGAAGATTTAGATTTTGATTTAATAAAGATTTCTTTAAAATCTTCTGACGTTTTAACAACAATTGAAGCTTATAGATTGATGTCAGAAAAAGTTGATTACCCACTACATTTGGGAGTTACAGAGGCTGGAACATTAAGATCTGGACTTGTAAAATCATCTGTTGGTCTTGGAACTTTGCTTTCAGAAGGAATTGGAGATACTATTCGTGTTTCTTTGACAGAAAATCCCGTGGAAGAGGTTAGAGCAGGATTTGACATTTTAAAATCTTTGGGCTTAAGACAAAGGGGCGTAAATTTTATATCTTGTCCAACTTGTGGTAGGTGTCAGATAGATTTAATCGGGCTTGCAAAAAAAGTGGAAAATCGTTTTAAAAATCTTGATAAACCAATAACAATTGCAACAATGGGATGTCCGGTAAATGGCCCTGGAGAAGCTAAAAGTGCTGATTTTGGTATAGCTGGTGCAATTGGGGAAGGATATATTTTCAGGAAAGGTGAAATTATTGCTCGAGTTCCAGAAGATCAATTGCTTGAAAAACTTTCAGAAGTTATAGAAAATTATATTTAATTTTTCCTATTTTTTACTTGATATATTCGCAAGAATAAGCTAATATATAATAAAAAAGAGGTGTTCATGAAAAAAATTATTTTAAGTTTAACCGCATTTTTATTTTTGATACAACTTCAAGCAGGTGCTGTTATATCAACAGATGAGGCTATATCTGAAGTTTATCTTATAAATCACGGTTATTCGAAGGAAACAGCAAGACTTGTTAAACTTCAACACGCTCAAATTAACGGGGAAAAATACAACATTGAGGGGAATGATTACACACCTTTTCAACAAGCTGTAAGAAACATTTTTATGTATCTTGACCCTGCTTTGGATAGTGGTAAATTCGGAACACATGATATTAAATACACAAATAAGTGGGATCAACAGTTGTAGTTGAAAATGTTGCCATGTTGAAAAAATTTTTATTATTTTGTTTTATCTTTTGTCTTGCACAAAATACAGTCTGGTCAATTGATGTAAATTCAACCATAGAGTACAACAGGCACCTTTATACACTTTCAAAATCTGATGAATACGCTTTTTTAAGAAAAGCTGATTCATGTATTAAAGCTTGGGAAATTACAAAAGATTCTACGTTAAAACAAAAATATTTGAAAGATGCATTAAGATATTACTATATTGTTGTTAAATCAGACAATTCTAATATAAATGCACACATTGGTTTGGGCAGAGTTTATGATTTAATGGGCGAAGATAGATATGCTCGTATGCATTTCAATTATGCTTATAATATTGACAATAAAAATCCAATGTTGAATTATAGGTATGGGGATTATTACTACCGCAGAAAGCAATTAAATCTTGCACAGAATTATTATTCAAGGGCATATAGATATGGATATAGTAAGAATATAGACTTAAATGACAAGCTTGCAAAAACTTATGTTAAACTTGCTGAACCCCAAAAAGCAAAGCAACATCAAAAAATTGCTAATGCTGTGTATAACTTAAATTATGGGGTAAAAGTTGAACCATTAAAGCCTGAAGTTAAGGTAAAAAATTTGATAGTTGAAAAAAAACCAGAAAAGGCTTTGCCTACAAAAGCAAAGCCAGATAGGGCAGTTAAGGATGCTCAAATGTATAAATCGTTGGAAGATTTAGATCATTCAAGACCGATGTATTATTTATTTATGAAGTAGGGAGAGTTTGTTTTGTTTAAATATATAAAATCAATATTTTTAGTTTTGTTGTTAATCATAACAACTGAAAGCGTTTTGGCAGCTGATTGTAATTTAAAAAAACATGAGGTTATATTTAGAGAATCCACCTACCAAATTAGTGCAATTGACCCAACACCAGCATCAAACATACGAGGCGGGGCTTTTCCAGGATTAAGAGGTGCAAACCAACTTATAATTTATACTCCAGAATTTGGTTTGCGAACAAATACAAATGAATTTGGCGCTGAAGCAATTGTCGACGGAGATACTGTTATTTCCTTAAGTGGTGCAGATTCGCTAATTCCGTTGAGTGGACTTGTAATAAGCGGCCACGGAAAGGCTAAAAGTTGGATTAACAAAAATATAACTGTTGGTTCAAAAGTTTATGTTGATAGAGAAAACAAGACACTGACTGTATATTTAACTTCTGAAAGCTATTTGTATGAAGCAAAAGAAAAAGTTAAAGAAGCTGAAAATATTGTAAATTACTACAAATTGAGAAATAGGGATTACAACAAAGAAATCCCTTGTTTTCATATAAACAAAGCATTATCCTATATAAAACGTGCACAAAGATTTCCAAAATATAGTGAAAAATATTCAGAACTCGCAATTGAATCGGCAAATCTTGCTTTAAGATATGCAATACCTTTTGACAAAAAAGAATTAAAAGGGGTTTGGATTAGGCCGACAGAAAAATCAAATGAAGAGGTTGCAAATACTTTAGATAAGATTAAAAATGCAGGTATAAACGAAGTATTTCTTGAAACTTATTTTCATGGAATGACGATTTTTCCAAGCAGAACAATGTCCGAATATGGATTTTACGAACAAAACCCTGCTTTTTCATTTGATGTTTTAGATTCATTTATAAAAGAAGCTCACAAAAGAGATATGAAAGTAAATATATGGTTTGAATCTTTCTACATCGGAAATAAAAATCCAAAAAGTTACCCGAAAAATATACTAACTGTAAAGCCAGAATGGGCAAATTATAATAAGGCAAACTATGATTCAAAAGAACTTGTATACTCTGGTTCTGAACATAATGGTTATTTTCTTGACCCTGCAAACCCACAGGTACAAATGTTTTTAGAAACACTTATAACTGAAATTATAGAATGCTATGCACCTGATGGAATAAATCTTGATTATGTCAGATACCCACAATCACTAAGTTCTAAATTTTCTGGATATGCAAATTCAAATTGGGGTTACACAACCTACGCAAGAGAAGAGTTTATGACAAAATACGGAAAAGATCCGATTGAAATAAACTACGGGGACGATTTGTGGTTAATGTGGGATAAATATAGACAGGATAAAATTTCTGCTTTTATATTGAGAATTAACGAAATAACGCAAAAAAGAGGTGTTCATTTGACTACTGTTATTTTCCCTGACAGAAGAAAAGCTATGGAAACAAAACAACAAGATTGGGCAACATGGTCATTATCTAACACATTAGATGGTGTTACTCCGCTATTTTTAACTTGTGATCCTAAAACTACTGCAGTTATGATTAAAGATATTTTAAATAACACGTCACCATCAACCAAAATTTATGCAGGATTATTTACTACATTCATGCATGGAACACAGGAAGATTTGTTAAGACAGATACACGAAGCGAGAAAAGCTCATATTGATGGAATTATAATTTTTGATTATGCTCATCTTGGAGATGAATATATTTCTACGTTGAATACTTGTGTATTTAATCCGCAAATATCTACAACTAAAAACCAAAAGAGCAAAAAAAACAAAAAAAAATGTATTGATAAAAAATGATAGTAACTAAA
>ERZ1034928.421-NODE-421-length-20401-cov-11.013860_pt1 | contig 20401 bp, 31 predicted proteins | sample MGYA00520627_ERZ1034928 | MGnify/ENA primary metagenome ERZ1034928 (study PRJEB33766, sample SAMN09781755) | gut metagenome | biome: gut microbiome | host: Homo sapiens | place: Madagascar | study: EMG produced TPA metagenomics assembly of the PRJNA485056 data... | reverse complement strand
GGCGGTGGTGGTGGCGGCGGTCTGGACTATGGTGGTATGTTCGAAACCGTACCGATTGAAGGTTGGATGAAGGACATGCTGGCTAAGATGGATTTTAGTCCGCTCGGACAGCGCATTGCCGATAAGATCAATACAGCGCTTGGGAAGATTAAATGGCAGGACGTGCAGACCGGCGCAAAGAACATCGGGCACGCAATCGCTACCGCGATCAATGGTTTTTTCATCGGTGAAGAGGGCATTAAGGGCAAGGACGGCATTGATGCTAATCTTGTTGCAAGCGCGATCGCGGGCGTAATCAATTCTGCGGCAGGGCTGATTGCCACATTCTGGGAAGATACCGAATGGGAGAAAATCGGCGCGAAAATCAAGTGGACACTTGTACAGGCATTAAACAAGATCGATACAAATATGCTTGGGCGTGCGATCACGGGAAAATTGCGCGCAATGATTCGGTTTGCGAAGGGCTGGCTGACCGGCGACGGAGAAGGATTTTTCGCTACGCTCGGCACAAAAATCGGTCAAACGCTGAATTCGGCTTTGGCATCAATTTCGGCAAGCGATCTTGCGAAAGCAATAACCGGACTGATTGGCGATGCGGCGGATGGCGTTCAGAACTTCCTTACCAGTGCAGATTTCGATCTTGCCGCAGACAAGGTAAATCAGTTCCTTGGAACAGCGATTACAACCATGCCTTTCGGCAAGGTAAGCGACGCGATTGTAACCGTGATCAACAAGGCGGCGCGATTCTTCAACTTGAAAGCGACGCAGGACAACATTACAGCCATTGCGGGGAAGGTTGCGAAATTCCTACATGATTGCATCATAGGCATTAAATGGGATGAAGTCGGAAAAGCATTGGGCGGAATTGTAACTGCGATTGCGCAAGGCGTTTCAGACGCGCTGGCAAATGCTGGTGAGGAAGGGAAAAGCCCGATTCGGGATGCGGTTGAAGGATTCTTGAGTTCGATTGATGTTACGGCAATATTCAATCTGATAGGTGTTGTCTTTAACACCAGTGCAGGTAAAATAATTGAAATTGCGGCGATTTGGAGAGCGGTCAGCATGTTGGTTCCAAAAGATGTAAAGACTACAACGGTAACTAGCCTTATATTCAGCATAGGCGCATTGTTTGAGATAATCGGCTCGATTGGTGCTATTAAACAGGCTGCTTCCAATGGTGAAGATGTAAAAGCAAGCATAGCACAATTGATCGGGAAAGTTCTGTTTGGCGCAGCAGGCGCTTTTATCGGTTGGGTTGCTGGCGGTGGTATTACAGGTGCGTCAATCGGATTCAGACTTGGCATTAGCCTATTCACAACGATAGAAGAAGTCAACGCAGAAATGAGCGGCTTTGAAAGCGACGTTGCCAAATCTATGCGTAGCCCAAACGGGATTGTTGGGTTGTCGTATCGCGAAATGAAAGAACTTCAAGAACAGACTGGAATTCTTTTTTCCGATTTGAAATTTGACCTTCAAACAACGCAGGGTACGTTTGACTCTTTTGATGTAGGTCTTGCTACGGCGCAACTTGGGAATTTTTCACAGCAGTTATCTGAATTGTTGGGATTAGACATTAATAACGATTCTATTTTGAATGCCATTGATGTTTTAATTCCAGGTTTTACGGAACGTCTTACAAGCGGGGAGGTAACAACACAAGAGTTTACCGATGCACTTAGTCTTTTGGGGACTGAACTTCAAAACCAAATTGGTCGAGAAGCTTGGGAAGAATATATCCAACAGCTTGGTCTTGTTTCAACCGAATCTGATAGTGCGTCTACGGCTGTAACCGATGCAGCTTCTACGGTTGAGTCTGCAACAAATGGAATGTCTGGAACGACTGAAACACTGGTTTCAAATATTGATGATTTGACCGATTCGTCAAGTGATCTGAAAGACATTACAGATAATATGCCGGACGTGATCATGATTGACGGTTCTTCGATGGACGGCGTGAAGAAATCTGCAACGGAAGCTTCCAACGCTGTAGGAGGGTTGACTTCATTCATCGTAATGATTCAAAAGAAGCTGAACGAATTCACGGGCAGTTTCCAGCCGCTTGCGGATTCGGCATCCAACGCAAATGAAACGACGGGCACGCTCAAGGAAACGATTGCCGAGATACCGGTGCGCAAAGTTACCGCATTTTCGATGATTGGCGCAGATACCGCACGCAAACAGGTGCAGAAGATCAAGGATGCATTGAGCGGAATATCCAGCAAGACAATATCGATCAAGGTGAATGCGGGATTGACGGCTGGCGCAAAAAGCTTCCTGCAAGAATTGAAAGCCGCTTCTGACACGGCTACGAAAGCTACGATCAACAACCTGCTTAGGTTTTCGCAGTTCGCGAACGGCGGTTTCCCGAAGTCGGGCGAGCTATTCATGGCGAACGAAAACGGGCGGCAGGAGCTTGTCGGGCGAATCGGCAGCAAGCCCGCTGTAGCGAATCAGGATCAGATTGGTGAAGCGATATTCCGATACATGGACGCGCATTCCGCACAGAGCGGCGATGGAATCAATACGGATGAATTGGCGGCGGCGATTGTGCGCGGCATCAAGGCTTCCGGCTTGGGCGTTGTGAATATCGGCGACAGGCAGATCGCCAATGCGATCAATCGCGAAACGGTGCGCAGTGGAAAACCTGCGATTCAGTTCTAATGAGGTGATGATATGGCGCAACAGGAAGCACTTATTCAGGTGGGCGCGGCAAGTGATAAGCTTGTCGCCCTGCCATGCCCGCAGGAATTGACCGTCAATCTGATGGATATCGATGCGGAAACCACCACGCGAAGCGCGAGCGGATTAATGCTACGCGATCGCGTGGTGGGCGGCGCGACCGCAAAGCGTAAGCTTGAAATCAAATGGCACGCCGATAAACCGGATAACATTAAACTCATCCTTCAAGCAATCAAGGATGAGTTTTTTTATGTACGGTATCCAGATCCATATACGGGCGAGATGCGGACGGCGCGATTCTATGCGGGCGATCGAAGCGTGCCGATGTATTCATATAATCTTGGCGGCGATGGAATCCTATGGAGTTCGCTTAAAGTGAATCTGATTGAGGAATAAGTATATGGCGATGACATACAATCAGCGCGTGCGCACGTTGAGCATACGCGGCGTGATAACCCTTGCGGATACGAACGCAACGCAGATTAATCTTACTGCGGACGACGTATTGTCCTACACGATTTCCGAATCCTGCGGAAGCGAGGGATTGCCGCTGGGCAGTGCGGAATCGGCATCGTACAGTCTGACGATCAACAATGTCGGCAAGGGTTATACGCCGGAGCAATTCGACAATGCGGAAGTGCATATGGAGATTGGCTTGCGTGGCGATGACGGCAAGACAGTATATTCCAGCTTTGGCGTATGGTATGTGTGCGACGTATCCGCGCCGGAACAGAGCGTATCAATCGATATAAACGGCTATGACGCGCTTTCAACATTGTTCGAAGCGGATTATGCGGACAGCGCTTCCGCCTATCCTACGACCTTTGGAAGCCTTGCAGCGACGATATGCGCGGCGGCGGGCATATCGCTCAAGACGGCGAATTTTACGAATGCGGATGTAGAGATTGCGTCCATGCCGGAATGGCAGGAAGAACTAACCCTTCGATCTGTGATTGGCTATATCTCCGCCTGCGCCGGAGGATTCGCGCGCGTTGATCGCAATGGGAAGCTTGAAATCGTAAGCTATGGTAGCGGGGAATCGCATGTGATTAACAGCGATATCTATACAACGCTGACACGATCGAACGGCGCGAGATTCGTATTCAATGCATTGGAAGTCAAGGATGCTAGCGCCGAGGAGGAAACGTTCGTTCGCTATGCGATTGACGAGAACGAAACTGACAGCCCCGTTAATACGATACGCATTGAAGATAATCCATTGTTCAGCGCGGGCATTGCGCAGCTTGTCAAGAATAGTCTGGCGGGCATAGACATAACCGCGCTATCGCTGGGCTGGGTTGGCGATCCTGCCGTGCAGGTGGGCGACAAGCTGATAGTGACAGATACCAAAGGCGATGCGATCACGACAATGATCAATACGCAGTCATTGTCATTCACGGGCGGTTTATCTGCGCAAAGCGATTGCACGTTACCGACGCTGAATTCCACGAATAGCAGTTCATACACTTCCAGCGGAAATATCATTGACAGCAACGGCAATATTCGCGTTACGCGAATCGCGAATTTTGACAAGTCGGTGGTCAGCGCAACGGTCGGTCACTTTGAGGAATTATCTGCAACCACGGCAAAGATCGATACGCTGCTTACGAGCATCATCAACGCTGTAAAGTTACGCGCCGAGAGCATATCCGCATCGGACGTTACAACGGACGCATTGACGGCGGCAACGGCGGCAATCATTACAGCGACAATCAACAAACTGAAAGCCGAAACGATTACAACCGATGCGCTGGCGGCGGCGATCGCGAACATCATCAACCTGTCCGCCGATAAAATCAAAGCGGGCAACGTCACCGCGGATACGATTTCAGCTGCGCTGGCGAACCTGCAGGTGATCACAGCCGGTTCTGCATCCTTCGACGCGGCGACGGTGCGGCATCTGATTTCGGCGGCGCTGAACGTGGAAAACACGATATCCGGTGAAGCGTTCATCAAGAACCTGCGCGTTCGGTATGCGCAGATCGTGGCGGCGACCATCGGCGATCTGTGTATCAAAGCAAGCGATGGGAATTACTACCGAATCGACGTGATTACCGACGAGGATGGCACGGTGAAGGTGGAAGCGACGCTGACCACAGTCACGGAGGACGAAATATCGCAGGGGCACACAAACGCGGGACGCGTGATTCTGGCGACGGAGATTACAGCGGAAGATTTATCCGCGGCGAACATCTACGCGACCTATGCACTGGTGAACAAGATCGATGCGGCGCGCATTGACGTGGGTATACTGACTGCGAGTGATGTATTTGCAGATCGGTTGAACACGATGGATATTCGCTCGAACGAATATCTGCAAATCATGGTCGGCGATGCGACGGTGTGGCGCGTGGAGATCACATCATCGAATGCAGATGTGTTGACGGACGGTTCCAGCACCACCCTTTCCGCGCGCGTGTATCAGGGCGCGATCGAACGCACGGGCGAGATCGCGGCGGCATGTTTTCGCTGGCGGCGATCCGGCGACGATCCGGACGCGGATGCGATCTGGAACGCGGCACACAGGGGCATGAAGTCTGTTGTGATCAGCGGCGGCGATGTGCGGTACAACGCGGTGTATTCCTGCGATGTGCTGGATACGGTGGAACTGCTGACCAGCGACGGCAATACCCTGATGGATGCAAATGACAATGTACTGAATGTGTTGGAGGTAGGCTAATGGCAAACTACACATTGAATCGAACCGGCGCGCAGATCGATGCGATATTGAATCACGCCGCAAACGAATGGACGGTGATTGAGGATGTGACGTTATCCGCAGCAGAGAGCGCGCACGAAAAGACGGGCATCAACTGTTCCGAAATCGTGGTCATGGTGGCGGGATTTTCACCGACTTCGGCGGGCGAAAACATGACGCTGACGATCAACGGTACAAACGTGCTGGCGGTCTGGCACAACGCGCCGCAGGTCAATTCGGCGTACAAAATCCGCGCGTTGCCGGTTTCGACCGGCTGCTATATCGACAGCATGGGCGGCGCGAGCCAATGGCAGAATTTTTCGCCGCTGTATTTTTCGGCGATTCAGGATGCATCGCATTCAAAGATTGAAAGCGTGAAGCTGAGCGCGGCGAGCGGAAGCTTCCCCATCGGCTGCAAGATCACGATCATCGGGAGGGCGTAGAAATGCTGACCGGTTCGATAACGATCTTCGACCGCACGCAGAACGTGGAAGAGCGCGAAGCCATCGCCGAACAGCAGCGGCTGGTGTACATCGACAAGGACGGGCTGCACGTGCGCCGGAGCGATGCGCAGAGCGAGGTGCTGATTGATCAGGACAGTGTAGATGTGCGCGTGAATGATTCAACGTTTTCATCGTTCGGCGTGGACAATCTGACGCTGGGCGACTATCGAATTCGGCAGGCGGCGGACGGCGGCTTGTCGTTCGATTTCATGGGAGGTGCATAAACAGTGGCAACAATGACTTTGCCGCGCGTGCAAACCTATAGAATCTACTACAACACCGGCGTGTCAGAAGAAGCGGGAGCGGACGGTGCGGTATATTGCGGTGCAAAGAAAAAGCACATGGCGCAATGGCAGTACGATCTGACTGCCCTACAGGCGGAGCGCTCCGGGCGCGATATCATTATCACGCGCGCGACCGTTTCATGGCAGACGTCGTCAACCAGCACCTACGATATTCGCGTTCAGGATGCACGGTGCTATGGGCGCGGCGCGGGCGTGTATCTGGGTGACGCGAAGGGCACATCAACATCGTCAATGCAATGGATCAGCACATCGCGTGCAGCGCCGCACGATTCGATCACGTTCATTCAAAATACGATCAACAGCGGTGCGACGGCGATCTATATTTCCTGCCAAAACGAATCGACCAGTTCCAACGTATACGGTACATGTCAGTATGGCACGCTGACCATCGAATACGAATACGCCACGCCGCGGACGGTGATCGAATATCTGGTTGCGGACAAGACGATGATCGCGCTGGGCGAATCGGTTGGCGTATCGGCATCGATTCGGAATATAACCGAATCGGAAATCAGTGCGGTGCAGCTACAGGTGGTGCGCGATGTGGACGGCACAGATGTGGCGGTTGGCGACGCTGTGACCGTGGATGTGACCATAGGAGCGGCGGAAACGGCGCAGATAAATCAGACGCTGACCATTCCTGCATGGGCGAATGCAGCGCGCGCAACGCAGCTGTATGTGCTGGTTACCATCGCGGGCAAAGACGCAGAGAAAGCGGCGCTGTGTACGGCGCTGGACAAGCTGTACAATCCGACGATCGAAACGTTCATCGTATCACGCGCGACGCAGCACCCAATTGACGGATGGATTAAATCCGATAACGGCGTGAACACCATGACAGATTTAAAAATTGATCTGGGCAGCGGCGCGAGCGGATTCACCATGAAGGTCTATTACGGAACCGGTGAAATCGACACATCGACCGCGCAGAGCATCGATCTGACCAGTCGAATCAGCGATGCGATTGCAGGGCTGACGAACGCGACTGGATTAATTGAAAAGGTAGGCGGCTGGGCGCTGGGCAGCGCGTGGAATTTCCTGCTGGTTCTGTCGGACAGCTACGAATCCGCGCAGATGGGCGCGCAGATTGGGATCGCGTTCACCAACATGCATTTAGCCGGTTTGACCACGGGCGGCGTGCGTTTCGGCGGATATTGTAAACGATCCACGCTGGGCAACCCTGCGTTCGAGTGTGATTATCCCATCTACGCGGACGGCGGCATCGCGAATATGGACTATTCGACGACCGAAACAAAGACAGCAGCGAAGTGGATCGACGGCAAAGCGATATACAGGAAGGTTGTGCAGATCGGGCCAATCGCTACAAGTCAGTATATGACATATGATTTCATGCCCGTCAGTGAAATCGGAGATATCATATCGATTCGCGGTGCGGCACGCGCAAATGACGGTTCGGCATGGCTTCCGATTCCGGTTGCGTCTCATTGGGCAGACGGCGTAAATCTATACGCGATAAACGTCGACATCAATTGTTCGGCTGAAACAGCAACAATCACGGTAGCGATGGGTTCGTCGCGAAGCATCACGCGGGGATTTGTAGTGATCGAGTACACGAAGGGAGAGTGAGAACATGCCAACGCGAGATACCATTTCAATTCCGCGACTAATATTAATTTCAAAGGCGGACAAACGTACAAAGTTCTTCTGATTGGATAAGGAGGATTATCAAAATGGCAGTAATTGATATTCGGAAAGGTGACTGTCTTGAACTAATGAAAAGCATTCCTACGGGTAGCGTCGATATGATCCTTTGTGACTTGCCATACGGCGTAACGGAATATGAATGGGACAAAATCCTGAATGGGGAGGAATTATTTAAAGCATACAAGCGTATTGGCAAACAGAATGCAAACGTTATTTTGTTTTGTCAAATTGAATTCGCAAAGTATTTAATGTGCTCCACGTTTCAAAGCGAATTTTCACATTGCCTGATTTGGTGCAAAGACAAAAAAACACGCCATTTGAGCGTGAATAGCCTTCCTATGTCCCAGTATGAAATGATTTTAGTTTTCCGCATAAACAAATACAGCAACAAAAATTCACACAGAAATTTGCGCCAATATTTTATGCAAGAGCTTTTTGCGAGTGGAAAAAGTATAAAGCAGATCGAAAGAGAAATTCCGAACTACTCGGCACACCATTGGTTTAGATTTTCGTCGGATTACAGAATTCCGACAGAGAAAAACTATAAAAGGTTGAGAGAAATAACGGGACGCTTCGATAGATCATATTCAGAGGTGAAAAGTGAGTTTGCTGAAGAAAAAAATAACACCGCAACATACAACGGAACAAACGAAAGCGACTTGTTACATTTTGGACTGTCCGAGAAAAGGGTTCATCCAACACAAAAACCTGTTGCACTACTTGAATATCTAATAAAAACATACAGCAACAAGGGTGAAACCGTGCTTGATAATTGTATGGGGTCGGGTTCAACAGGTGTTGCGGCAGTGAACACAGGACGGAGCTTTATTGGCTTTGAAATTGATGATAAATATTTTGATGTTGCGAAGCGACGCATAAATGACGCTGTTTTGTCTGTGTAGCAATATACGGAACGGATTCCCAAAATCAACGAATAACGGAGGTAATTCAAAATGGCAACGGTACAATTAGCCTGCGCATCGATCGACGAGCGCGGCAGGATTTCCGGAGGGAAAGCCGGGAACCAGACCGGGCGCGAGCTGAGAATTCGGAACTACTACGTGCATTCGAAGGGCTGGCGCGTCCTGCGGTGTATCCATCCCGAAATGCGCCCGTTGATCTCGGCGGCGATGAAAGCGGCGGTCAACAATCACAACATCGGTTATGACCAGAACCAGCGCAATACCCTGTATCGGCAGGTTCAGAACGCAGGATTTGACCCTGCAAAGGCGACCACGCCTTGCGAAACGGACTGTTCCGCGCTGGTGCGTGTCGCGGTTCTGTATGCCCTGCGCAAGTGCGGCAACGGCACATCGATCGCGGATTTTTATACCGCGAACGAAGCGAGCATTCTGCTGAAAACCGGGCTGTTCACCGAAATGGAAGGCACGCGCTATACCAGACGTTCGGACTATTTGTGCGCCGGTGATATTCTTGTGACGCGCACAAAGGGGCATACTGAGGTCGTGCTGAACAATGGCAGCCGTGCGGACACGACAGCGGGCACGGAGCACAAGTACGCGCTGGGCGAGCGGCTGCTGAAGAACGGCAGCGAGGGCGCGGACGTGAAGGAACTGCAATCCCTGCTGTTTCAGTTGGGCTATGACTGCGGTAAATGGGGTGCTGATGGCGATTTCGGCGACGCTACGGAAATGGCGGTTGAACAATTCCAGCGCCATTGGGGACTGGATGCGGACGGCGAGTACGGCCCGAAAACCCATGCCATGTTGATGAACGCCGTGGCTGGTGATGGCGATGCCTCTGCACAGGTTGTTGAAATCGTAGGTGGCAATTGCTACATACGTTCCGAACCCAGCACTTCCGGTACAAAGCTGGGCATCGCCCATGCGGGCGACAAGCTGACCTATCGCGGCGAGATCAGTGAAGATGGCTGGTATGCCGTTGATCAATACGGATTGACCGCGTGGGTGAGCGGGAAGTACGCAAAAATCAGATAAGGGGTGGTGCCAATGTGGGACGAAGGCAAGTGCCTAGAGATGTCCAATACGCTGGCGAAGAACGAACAGGAGCACAAGTCGTTCCGTCGCCGTCTGGACGAACTGGAAAAGGACGTGCAGAAGCAGAATGGAATTCTGGTAACGCTGCAAAAGCAGGGGGACGCGATCGAGAACATGACGCGGGCGCTGACTGAGGTCAAGGAGACTGTCGAGAACATCGACAAGCGCGTGGACAGCATCGAACACGAACCGGCGGACAAGTGGAAAAAGGTCACGTTCGAAATCATCAAATACATCGTGATCGCAGCGGTAGGCGCGGCGATCGCAGTAATCGTGAAAGGGGTATAAACATATGGACATGAATTTCTTCGATTGGGCGTATCTGGGCACATTTGCGGGCGCGCTGGCGGCGGTCGCGCTGATCACGCAAATGATTAAAAATCTGCCCGGAATCAAACGCGTTCCGACGCAGTTGATGAGTTGGATTCTGGCGGTCATCGTGCTGATTCTGGCGCAATTGTTCGGCGGCACGCTGGACGCGCAGAATGCCGTTCTGAGCCTGTTTAACGGTGCCATGGTTTCGTTGGCAGCGAATGGTGGATATGCCGCCCTGAAGCGCGTTATGAGCGGCACGAGCGAAACTGATAAGCCGCCCGAGGAATAACCGCCATGTGCGCGCGAATCATTCCGTTTCCCGATCTGGACGCGGAGGGCGTTGAACGGCTGATTGACCGTTCGCGTCTGTCGCGCCAGAACCGCGTGATTGCCCGCGAGTACCTGCGCGGAGAGAAGATCGTTGATATCGCCGTCCTGCGCGAGGTCTGCATGGATCGTAGCGCGGTTGGGAAGCGGATAAAGAACGAAATCATGCCTGAACTGAAGCGGGTAGCAAGTCTATGACGAATGCCGAGGGTTGAACGCCCTCGGCATTTTTTATTTGACGTCTATAATTTTTTATTTGACGTCTATAATTGAATATGGTATAATAACTCTGATTGGAGGTTATGACCAGATACTCTGGATTCATTCCCTAGCAACTGAAGTCTGAGGCGGCCACCCTTGGACTTCTTTTTTTTATTTTTATCCATAAAAACTATTGACAAGATATATATCTTATGATATAATATATACAGAAATTGAGGGAAGCGCAAAGCAACCGAGAAATTGGAGGAATAAACAATGAAGCAGATCAATGGAAAGTTCGAAATGAGCAAGACCGAAATCAAGAAAGCAGCCGCACATGCCCGCGTGATGGCACGCAACTGCAACCACAACGGAACGGTGGAATCCTACTTCGACACCGACACCGGAGAGGTATTCTACGATGAGCATCTGCCGAACAATTGGAGCGAGCATGGGAATGAAGTCGTTCGAATCTGTGCCTACCGCTGCAACGAAAATAGCAGCGAAATCAGCCAGATTAAGAACGAATGGAAGGCTGATCTGATCGACACGATTGAAGGATAAGGATAAAGGGAGGAAACGAAAATGAAGTTCACGCTGATTGAAAGCGATCTGAACAAGCTGGCTACCGAGTGGGAATCCTGCAAGGAATACAAGATGCACCATTCCAAGAAGTGCGTGGAAATGCTGAATGGATCGCCAGACGAAGAACGCCGCGCGAATAACTGGATCGATAGCTGCTGGGACAGCGATACCGCCGTGTATCAGGGCGAGGATGGCAAGTATTACGCCGTGGAATTCGACTACAGCGACGATACGCCGGAGCCGTTCTGCTGGCATGAGGTGCAGAGAAAGGAGGGTGCGGCAAAATGATTAGATCGAATGGAGATAAGGTCAACGTAAGCGTAATCATGACGAAGGAAATCAAAGAATTCGCCGCCGAGGAAGCGGAAAAGATAGGATTGAACCTATCGTCCTACATCCGGATGCTGTTGATCCGGGAAAAGCAGAAAAGCGAAAAAGCATAGAAAAAAGAGGGCTGCAAGCAGTCCTCTTTTCCTGTCGAAGTTCACACCCTCAACTGACGGTCATAACCTCAACATTTGCGCCATTACAGGCATTTCTACTCACATACCACGCGTCGAGTGGGAACAAAACGCGCGGTAGACATGCAAGGCATTTTTTATCTACGACAGTAGAAATTGCGTTAATTGTCCTTGCAAGACGATAATAACATAATATACATCATTTGTCAACACTTTTCCGCAACTTTTTTATCGGCGTTCCATCACGGAGCGCCGATTTTTATTTTTCCCATTCATTCCCGCCCGTGCCCATGATTTCCCCCGCCGTTTCCGCAAATCCGCGAAAATGATGGTGGGATGATCGATCACCCAAAAAAATTAAACGGAGGTACGATTATGGATTATGTAGCAGGCAAGGGCACGACCGCTCTGGGTATGTAATGATGCCCGCAAACGCCTTTTCCGTTTGACAAACGGGGTCGGATGTGCAATCCTAGTACCATGGAGGTGGGACGATGAAAATCGAACGGCTGATAGGGTACGAAGATGAGTATATGATTGACGAACTCGGGAACATTGTATGCCTTCCAAAGGCAGACAAACGGCACAGGAATCAGTATAGCAACTACTATGTCATTAAAGGGAAAGTCGATCCGCATGGATATGTAAGGGTCATCCTTCTCGAATCTGGAATGGTGTACGGCGAAGCAAAACGTCAAACACGCAATTGATAATAATTTGAGCGACAGAAAGCGAAAGATGCTTGCAGCGCTTGAAAAAGTAAACTCCGTAAAAGCCTATAGGAACATACAGGCAACAAACGGAGAAACTACAATGATGTTTGCAGACACGAATGCCGCATCCGCCTACTTCCAGTGCCACAAAGACAAAGTATCGCAGGCCATTAGGCATGGCAAGTTATTCCATGGCTACAGATTGACGTGTGAACGTCCACATCTGGCTAACGAGGAAACCTAAACCGCAAGGCAAGGCAATCTCGTGGGAAGCCCTGTAACAAGGGAACCTGTATCGACTATCCCTCGGAAGGGGAGTAGTGCGGAGTTTGTCACCGCACGAAATGGGCGTTATCGCGAAAGCGATTAAGAAATAGTCAGCGCTATCGGAAACGATAGACCATGTGATCATTGGAACGGTTCTCGGCGGCGCTGCGGTGGCGGGCGTTCCGCTGCTGAAAGCGATGGGCGCGAAAAACGGCGGAGACGACTCTGCGAACCAGCCGGTGAGCCGGTATGAGGCGGCGCTGGCGGCACGCAACGCCGAACTGGAAACTGAAGTGAAGCTGCGCGATTCGAACATCTACACCGATCAGAAGTCGCTGGAAATGTACAGGTATTTCGACGGAAAGCTGAACGGCATCGAATCCAGGCTGTGCGATCAGGCCGTAACAAATCAGCGCACGGCGGATTCGTTCGCACTGGCTGCGGCTGATCTGGCGGCGGTCAAGGCGGAACTGAAGGGCGATATCAAGATGGAAGCGGAGCGTCGCTGCTGCGCGGACAACGCGATCATCACCTACGCGAACGCCACGTTTTACCCCAAACAGGTGGCGGATGTCACCGTCGGCACCGCAAACACGGCGCAGACGCTCTACAACCCCATCCCGAAGTGCGGCGGATGCTGCTGCAACGGGAACGGCTAAACGCCGAAAGAGGGGCGCGAAATAGCGCCCCTCGGATTTCGAATTCAGGATCGGAGGGGAAAATATGGCAAACGCAAGTCAGATCAAGGCGGGAATCGGCGACTACATCAGCCAGCACATGATGCAGAAACTGGATGACAAACGGCAGTTCGCGCTGGGCGTGGCGTATGGTCTGTTCGCCGGACGGCTGGACGCGATTCTGGCGGCAGCACAGAAAAACGCGGCTGCCCGCGTGCTGGGTGCCGTGCGCGAAAATGGCGAAATCGATCTGGACGCGATCTATAATGCGGCGCTGGCGCAGATGCAGAAGCAGGGAAAGTTGTCGTTCGACATACCATTCATGGGAACATTCGCATTCAAAGAGGATGATATCCGCGACATCTATAACGCGATCCAAGGGAGGGCAAACGCATGAAGCTAATCAAGCAGATTTCAAACGATATCGCCGGGAACATCAACGAAGCGCGCGAGAAGATGCGCACAGCCTACGAGCTGAAAGCCGAATCGCCTGAAGCAGCGTCATGGTATCGCGACATGGCGAGCGCGCACATCGGGTTCAACAGCAAGGGGCATGAAGTGATCAAGAAACTGATCGAAGCTTACAAAACCTCGGACGAATACAAACGCAATCCGGCATACGCCGATGGCATGATGTGCGCGTGGAACACGATCCATGACGATCTTATTGCCAAGACCGCCGAAGTCAAGGCGATGGTGGATGGGTTTAAGTGATTTTTCTTCACTGCACAACGGTTTAGTATAACTTGATTTTAAGTTTATATACATAAACCGTTGTGCAACTTTTTTGCAACTTTGTTTCTCTGTTGTTGTACATCAAAATAGGCAAAAACCCCTGTAAACACGCTATTTTAGGCACACTATAGTAAGTAAAAATTCGGTTCATACCCGGAGTGTCATTGGTTCGAATCCGATCGCCGGTACCACCAAAAACCCTTGAAAACACAGCGTTTTCGAGGGTTTTTCATTTTTTAGAGCCTCCGCCATTCGATGCTTTGTGCAACTTTTTTGCAACTTTTTTTTCGTCGAAAACCCGCTGTAAATCCATCCGTGACCGTTCTATGTGTTCGTGCTGCAAGTGCGTATAGATGTTTGCGGTTGTTCTGTAGTCCGTGTGTCCAACTATACGCATCGTTATCATAGGGTCAATCCCCGCCTGCCAGCATTGGGTAATATAATTGTGCCGCAGGAAATACGGCGTGATTATCGGCTTCAATTCAGAACGTATATCTTTATTCTTCCATTCAGCGTTTCTTTGTTCGACAAGCCCAGCTTGTCGCATCATATCAAGCCATATTCTTTCGGCTGTTGATTTCGACCATGGTTTTCCAGATCGATCACCAGTAAAAAGATACGAATTTGGGTGCTCGCGTTTCGGGTATAGGATTCTGCGCAATTCATCTTGGATTGGTATTTCCCGATATGCAGCTTCTGTTTTCAGCGCCCCGGCTGAACAGTTGGCCTTGTAATCAATGTCTCGTCTAATGTGAATTACGTTATTATCCCAACAAAAATCGCCCCACATCAACCCACGCACTTCGCCCGGTCTGGCTCCTGTATAATACAGACATGCAAGATAATCTCCGTGCACATTGTTTTCTATCAAGTCAAGAATTTTATACGTTTCCTCTGCTGTCAGGCTTCTCTTGTGCTGTTCTTTTTTTGCCCTTGGGAGATTAATTGATGCAGATGGGTCAGATGGTATTATCCGATCTGCGAGAGCGGAACCGAATATACTTCGTATGACTGTAGCGGCTTGGGCTATTGTCGTTCCCGACATCATCGCAAAACCATTCATCCATTTTTGTAGTTCCGTGGCTGTAATAGACCGCATATTTCGATCTCCGAACATGGGCAGCACGTACTTATTCAACATCGTTCGATAACTTGCCTTAGTTGATTCGGAAAGCATAGGCTGCTTTGCGTTGAAGTACCAATCCTGTGCGTACTTACCGAATAGAACATCATCGTTCAACCCGGTATTACCGATATACCGGGCGATCACTTCCCGCTTTGCGTCTTCTAGTTCCTTTTTCGTCTTGCCGGATACGTACTTGAACATGTCCTTTCCGTCTGCATTCACACCGATTTTTACCTTGGTGCGATACAAACCGGATTTCTGTTTGGTCGGCATTTACTTGCCCTCCCTTCAATCGATAAACGTACAGAACCCGATCACCTGCGGAACTTCAAAAACCTCATCGCCCAGCCGACGAATGCAAACGTAATGCGTATTCGTCCAACCGATACGATCATCCGCCCCTATGTTGTCGCCAATGGAAATATCTTCTGCCGAAAACGCTTCGCCGCTGAATCCAACTTCGCAATGCAGCTTATTGTAAGCTGCTGCAATGTTTGTCTTCATTTCCTCGGCGGAATGATATTCGCGTATAGTTTCTATTGCTTCCGCAAGACTGCCGCGATGATCACGATATAAAATCCTCATGATTCATCCTCCCTTCAAAAAAACCCCGCCGAAGCGGGGAAGATTATCATCTGTCGAATCAAAGTCCCGATGTATCGTTGGCTTTCTGCGCGCGTTCGTCTGCTTCTGCACGCTTCATTTCGGCGATTCGTACATTATGCATTGACTGCAAGCGTTCTTTATGTCCAGCGGCAGCATATGACACGCCAACATACGAACCGTTCATAGACAATACCACCTTATCACCGAATGAATCCATCCAATCAATACGGTTATCTTTAACTGTTCCCGCTCCATACAGGGAATCAAGCTTTCCTTTCAGATCGGAATACACGGCGTTCAGGTCGGCATATTCGCTTATTGAATATGTAGCCATATATAATTGCGCTTTATCAGAATCTTTTACCGATGCTCCGTTTTCGATCGGATAAATAAACGACATGTATGTCAGCGCCTTGTATCCGGCTACTTCGGCGTCATAGTAATATGCGAACAAACCCATATCGTCTATGCGATTATATCCGCTTGACAATGAATAATCCCAATTCTCATCAATATCGCTCAGCAGGATCATATCATCCATTATATCTACGTCTGCCCATCCTAATTCGTCCTTGACCTCTGCCAATGTGGAATACCATTCCACCCCTCTGAACGTAATCTGATTATCTGAACTTGCAAATGCCGAACCCATCATTGCAACGATCATCAAAATCGAAATGATTGCCATTATCTTCTTCATCCTTCATTCCTCCATCTTATTAATTAAAATATGCGGTCAATCCACTGTGTAGATTGTTCACATCCCAAATATACATTGCCGCAAGTACAACGATCAACACGCAAACGATGATGAATGCATATTGCAGCCGTATGTTTCGCTTGCGTTCGGCTTGCAATTGCGCTTCCAGTTTGGCGTACCTATCCGCGTTGCGCTCTGCGCTTTCATCGAGCGCGTCCAGCTTTGCGGCCAGCGTCGCAATTTGGCAGCTTTTTTCCATGATTGTCTGTTGTTGTTCCGTGAAACCGTTGTCCGGCAAGGGCACGTCCTCCGCGCCGTCTGCAACCGAATCGGCTGAATCGCTCAATGCGCTTACCGGCTCGCCCATCGCCGACAGCATAGCGCAGATCGCGCTATAACTCGGACTTCGAATCTTGCCGGATCGAATCCCGCTGATGGTTCCGATGGGTACGCCGCTTGCATCCGCAAGGGATTGATTCGTGTACCCGTGCTTCTCCATCAACTGTCCGATTCGGATGTGTATCTGTGTCACATAAATACGCCGCCTTTCGACAATATTATCTGATATTAATCCTATTCGGATTGTATTCAATTTATGCTGAATTCGACAGATATGATTTAAATTATTAAAGATATTGCGCATTCCACGCGGATTTCCTATCGTAAAAGCAGCGCCGGACATCCGGCAAACGTATAAAAACATATATAGGAGGTCGAAACCATGTTGAAGCTATTGAACAAGCGCGCGTCATTCTATGCCGATTACCGCGTGGAAAGCGTATCCATTCCGGAACGACCGGACATTGAAGCGATTATCTCCATCCCACATGAAACGGTGTATCGCAACGTATCGGCAGACGCGCACGCGAACGTCATTCGCCTTGTGCGAAATCTGGATGAACCGTTCGGCTTTCGGATGGTTCGCCTAACGCTTCTCTGACGGACGGGCTTTCATGCCCGTTTTCCTGCTTCACGCGCTTGGCTTCGTGGTTGATAACCAATTCCACGAGTTCGCGACCGTGCTTGTCCAGACGTTCATATTTTGCGGCGATATCTAATGCGTCAGTCGATAATGCATCAACACCCATTACAAGGTAATCTAACGTAACTCCGTAATAGTTACTTATTTTCCGTGCAGTCGATACATAAGCATTATCGCAACCACGTTTAAATAATCCATCAATAGTTGTATAAGGTATGCCAGCATTTCGCGCAAGGGACGCTTTAGTATCTTTGTGATGTTCCATCAAATCTATTATTCTGCTAAGCATATCCACAATTATCACCTCTGAATGCATTATACACCTGAACAATTCATTTGTCAAGAAATATTTTACCTAAAAAAGTAAAAAAGGTATTGACAAACTCCCTGGGATGGTATAAAATAGCATCGAAAGTTACTTTTCTAGGTAAGAAGTGAGGTGAAACAATATGCTGGCAAATCTAAGCCATGAATTAAGGAGAAAAAACATAACGCAAAATGTTGTTGCCCGAATGATCGGCGTAACCGATAAAACGCTTACCAACAAGCTTAATGGCACGACGGAATTCACGATAAATGAAGCAGTAACTATCAGAAATAATCTTCTGCCTGAATTTACGATGGATTACCTCTTCGCCACGGACGAGAAGGGAGCGTAACTAATGGAACAGCGAGGTAAACCAGTTAAACGCATTCTGCGGCGTAATAACGCCGAGCAGCCAGCCCAGCAGGATACCGAGCACAAAAAGAACGTAGTCGCGGCGTATATCCATCTTGCGTTCACGCACCATCCGCTGCTTCTCGGCATCTGCGGCTGTCTGCTGGTCATACTCACGCGCCTGATTCTGGGCTTCTAGCAAAGCCGCGCACGAAGGGAGGGAGAGCAAATGACGCGCTTCAAAGCATGGCTAATCAAAAAGCGCTTCATGCTGTCGGAGCGGTGCAGGGTATTCACGTACAGGTTTGGCGGCAGGAAGTACCTTACGGTCGTAAAGATCGGACTGAATGGTCAAGAATCGATTCGCAGGTTCGAAGTAAAAGATGAACTGGATGATAACATGAATCCCATCCAGTTCAAAGGCAAAGAAGCGATTAGATTTCCGGCTGCAGCCGGTTCGGCAAAACCGGCTGCAAAAGATGATGCTGCATCCACAGCAAGCCTTGCACAGGCAATCATGCGCGGCGTGAAGGCTGCTATGAAGTCTACGATTCAGAATCATTCAACCACTGATGATAGCAGCGAAGCATGAGCATCAAGTAACACATGGTTGTGTCTGCTGCTATTGAAGCAATTGCGTTGGCTAATTCCTGATTGATTGAATTGGCGTCAAGTTCGGATTTAATATTGTTCGCCAATTCAACGGCTGCTTCAACTGCCAGATGCTGGCAGTCAAGGTTGAAGTAATTAATGAAGTCGTTGAAATCTTTCATACGATTCACCCCCTTTCAACCATGATTATATCAGTTGATCGGGCAGCAAACAAGACGAGACATGAATTATGAATAGGAGGAAGGTGTATAAAGTGCATCCATTCAAGAATGACCCGTTCGAGTATGTTATGCAAGCATTCGAAAATTTGTACGGAAAACATGATGTGCTGATTCAGTGGAAACCAATTGAAAAACATAAAGGGAAAAAATGCTGGGGCAGAACAAGTCTATGTGAGAATGGTACATTCGCAATCGACATATCGCCGAATTTGAAAATTCGGGATGCGATAGAAGTATTGGGACATGAACTTGCACACGTTGCTGCCGGACTGGAAAACGCACACAACAAAGCTTGGCAGCGCGCAGACGACGCAATCTATGAAGAATATCTTCGAATCATACGCGACCAACAGAAGCGATACGGAGGGGAACTTGTATGAAACCCATGAACTGGATTATCTGCGGCATCTGCCTTGTAACCTTCTGGGTGACGATGATCTTTTCGATTCTGGAATTCGGATGGTCGGCGGGCGCGCTGATGCTGATGGGCGAATGCGCCGTAACGATTATGTCGATGGCGTTGCTGTGCGACGGGAAGGATGATCGGTAATGACGAAGCAGGAACGAATCGATGATATGCTGCATCGCTATGGCGAGGTGTGCAGACGTTCCATCGCCGCAAAGATACTGCACTGCTGCCCGGCGAAGATCAAATCCATGCTGGACGATGGGCGGTTGGAATGGGCGTGCGGAGGGACGATGGTGGATGTGCGCAGTATCGCGGAATACATCTGCGAACCGAGAGCGCAGGAAGAAAAGGCGCGCAAACAGCGCGTTGCAAAAAAGTATAACAGCAATTGGGCTGTGTGAGTAGGAGGAAACAACATGGGCTATAAGGCGTTCAGCAAGGGGATGATCTGTCAAGGGAAGCAGTACACCGAGAATGCTGTTTTTGAAGAAAGCGGCGCGGATTCATGCTGCAAAAAAGGCGTGATGCATTATTGCGAAACCCCGTTCGATTGTCTGGATTATTATCCGCTTGTCGATGACAATGGCGATTTTACGGAATTTGCCGAGGTTGAACCGCTGGATAAGGTGCTTGTTCAAGACAATAAGCGCGCTACGAAGAAACTGAAGATTGGCGCGAAACTGTCATTTAAGTACTTCATCAAGGCTGGGATTAGTGTATTAGTCGAGAGAACGAAAGACATTCCGAACGGGGAAAATTCAAGTGGTGACTGGGCGAAGATCGGCTCAAGTGGTGACTGGGCGCAGATCGGCTCCAGCGGTGACTGGGCGAAGATCGGCTCCAGCGGTGACCGGGCGAAGATCGGCTCCAGCGGTGACCGGGCGCAGATCGGCTCAAGTGGTGACCGGGCGCAGATCGGCTCAAGTGGTGACCGGGCG
>ERZ1034928.420-NODE-420-length-20436-cov-5.297041_pt1 | contig 20436 bp, 7 predicted proteins | sample MGYA00520627_ERZ1034928 | MGnify/ENA primary metagenome ERZ1034928 (study PRJEB33766, sample SAMN09781755) | gut metagenome | biome: gut microbiome | host: Homo sapiens | place: Madagascar | study: EMG produced TPA metagenomics assembly of the PRJNA485056 data set... | reverse complement strand
TATGCAGCTTAACTGCTTTCTATTTGCCCTGTCCAAGAACTGGGGTGCAGTTCACAAACGGGGCTTCTTCGAGAATCCGAGTTGGTTTATCAAGGGAATCGCGGAGGTGTTGGACGAGAGACGTGATGGATGAGTTGCGCGCATGGTAACTGCATCGTGCAAAAAGAAGCCCCGCGTGTGCGGGGCTTCTTAGCAAGCGGTATCACTGGGGCTAGCGGATGAACTTCGCCAGGACGCGGGCGAGCAGGCTGGGCTTCTCGGGGCGTCGCTGGATGCCGGAGTGGCTGGGCGCCTGCATGGGCTCGTTGATGACCTGCGCCTTCACCGGCACGGGTTGGGCTGCGGCCTCGGCGGGCTTGGGGGCCGCCTGCGGCTTCTCGGCCGGTTGTGCAGCCGCTTCCACCTCGGCGGCCTTCGCGGCGGCCTCAGCCTCGATGGCGGCCTTGCGTGCGGCTTCGGCTTCCCTGGCGGCCTCTGCGGCGGCGGCTTCCGCCTTCGCCACGGCCTCTACCTTGGCCTCGGCTTCTGCCATCTGAGCCTGACGCTGCTCGTTCATGAGCTTGCGGGAGTTCGCGTTGTGCGCCGCCTTGGCCTCGGCTGCGGCCGCACGGGCGCGTTGCGCTTCCTTGATGAGGAAGTCCTGCGACTCGAACTTCGGCTCGTCGGGTTTGGCCAACTCGCCGAGCTTGGTGTAAGTTCCATCGGCCTTCAGCTCGCGCAGTTTCGCCGTGTCGCGCAGGCACGTGTCGATGTAGTCGAGCACCTGGTTGCGCAGCCCCTCGTCGAGGATGGGCCAGGCGATCTCGACGCGCTTCTCCATGTTGCGCGTCATGAGGTCGGCGCTGGACAGGAAGATCTTGATGTCCTCGCGCGGGCCGAAGCCGTAGATGCGGCTGTGCTCGAGCAAACGGCCCACGATAGAGACCACGCGGACGTTGTCGGTATAGCCGGGCACGCCCGGGACCAGGCACGATATGCCGCGCACGAGAAGCGTGACCGGCACGCCGGCCTGGCTTGCCTCGGCGATCTTGACGATGATGTCCTTGTCGGTGACGCTGTTGGTCTTGAAGAACAGGCCGCACGGCTTGCCTTCGCGCGCAAGGGCGATCTGCTTGTCGATGTTGGCGATGATGCCGGGCTTGATCTGCAGCGGGGCCACCGACAGGATGTCGTAGTTGTCCGAAGCATTCTCCAGCTGCATGTTGCGGAAGAACTCGGTGGCATCGCGGCCGATGGTCTCGTCGGCGGTGATGAAGCTCAGGTCGGTGTAGAGCTTCGCCGTCTTCTCGTTGTAGTTGCCCGTGCCCAGCTGCGTGATGTACTGCAGGCCGTTCTCGGTTTGGCGCGTGATACAGCAGATCTTGCTGTGCACCTTGTAATCGCGGAAGCCGTAGATGACGTTGCAGCCAGCCTCCTCGAAGCGCTGCGACCACTCGATGTTGTTCGACTCGTCGAAGCGCGCGCGCAGCTCGAACAGCGCCGTGACCTGCTTGCCGGACTCGGCGGCGGCGATGAGCGCCTCGGCCAGGTGTGACTGGCGCGCCAGGCGGTACAGCGTGATCTTGATGGAGATGACGGTGGGGTCGGCCGCGGCCTCGCGCAGCAGCTGCACGAACGCGTCCATGGACTCGTAGGGGTAGCTGAGCAGCACCTCGCGCTCGCAGACCTGATCGATGATGGAGCGGTTGCGGTCAAGGCATGCCGGCCACTGCGGGGTGAACGGGGGGTTGGACAGCGCCATGCGCTCCTGCTCGGGCAGGTTGCTTCCAAGGCCCCAGGTCCAGCTCATGTCCAGGGGCACGCTGGTGACGTAGGTCTGATGCGGCTTGAGGTTGAGGCGGTCGAGCAGAAGCTCCTGCAGCACGCTGGAAAGCGGGCGCTCGGACTCCAGGCGCACCGGCGCCAGACGGCCGCGCTTCTTCAGGATGCGCTTCATGTGCTCGCGATAATCCTCGTCGGACTCGTCGGTGTTCTCCGTGGCGTCCAGGTCGGCGTTGCGCGTGACGCACAGGACGTTGGTGTGCTTGACGGTGTACATGCTGAACACCTGCTCGGCGGTCATCTCCACCGCGTGCTCGAGCAGGATGAACTGGAAGCCCTCGCCCGGCAGCTTGATGACGCGCGCGCACTGGCGCGGCATGGGAAGGATGCCCACGGTGACGCCCTCGGCGCCCAGGTTCTCGCTTTCCTCGGCGGAGGGGTGGATCTTCGCGGCCTTGACGGTTTTGCCGTCCTTGGCCTTGTCCTTCTTCTTGGGCTTCTTCGGGCCCACTTCCTCGTCAAGTCGCACGATGACGTAGAGCGACCCGTTCTCCAGGTGGGGGAAGGGGTGGCGCGAATTGATGATCTGCGGGGACAGGAACGGCATGATGTTGGCTGCCGTATAGTCGGCCAGGAAGGCGCGCTGTTCGTCGTTGAGATCGGCAGGGCGCAGATGGCGCACGCCGTGCGCTGCCAAGGCCTCGCGTACCTCGGCGTAGGTCTGTTCCTGCACGGGATACAGCTGATGACAGCGCTTGTGGATGGCGGTGAGCTGCTCGGCCGGGGTCATGCCCGTCTTCGAGTCGAGAACCTGCTTCTTCAGAAGCGACAGGTCGGTCAGGCTGCCCACGCGCACCATGAAGAACTCCTGGAGGTTGGACCAGAAGATGCTGATGAAGTTCAGCCGCTCAAGCAGCGGGACGGTCTCATCGGCGCCTTGGTCGAGCACGCGTTCGTTGAACGTGAGCCACGACAGCTCGCGGTTCTGCATGTAGGGCGTGGAACCTATATGCGTTGTGGATTCGTTTGCTTTCATGGCGTTCCCTTCCCTCGACGTCATAGACGAAACGTGCGTCGGGCGATGCGTCTTCGTTGATTCGATGTGCGTGCGGCCGCTTGCGGACGGCCAAGTGGAATCGATGATTGCATAACGTGCGACGCCAAGGCGACGGGGTTCCCCAACAACCACGTCCCCTCAACTCATATTTTACTCTGTTTTGATGCTGTGACCGGCCGAATCCGCCACCAGGCTGGAAATAATGGGGTGAAAAAGGTAACGATTTGGTTTCGGGTGGGGCTAATCCGCTTGAGGAGGTGCCGACACGGCCCCGAGCATGCGCTCGATCAGGTACCCCTCGCGCACGCCGTGCTTGCATATGACCAGCTTATCGGCGCCAAGGTGGCGGAACAGCTCCGCTAAGATGACGCAGCCCGGCACCATGGTGTGCACACGCTCGGCGGACGCCTTCAGGGCCGCGTGCCCGAACGCGGAGGGGTTCTCTCGGCAGGCGCGCAGGATCTGGAGCACCTGCTCTGCTTGGACCTCGCGCGGGCGCGTTTGCAGCTCGTCGAGCTGCTGGACCAGCTTGGCCGCGGCGCGCGTGGAGCCCCCCACGCCGTAGAGCGTGGGGGTTTTGTAGGGCTCGAGGCTGGGAAGCTTGCGCAGGTTGCTGCGGAACTCGCAGGCAATGGCGTCCATCTCGATGGGCGCGGGCAGGATGTTGCGGACGAAGCGCGCGAACGACGACAGCGAGCCCTGGCCGAGGCTAACGTCGTCGCTGTCGCCGCCGCCGTCGACGCGGGTGAGCTCGGTGGAGCCGCCGCCGATGTCGACGAGCGTGCCGCGCTCGAGCGGGGTGGAGCAGCGGGCGCCGACGAACCCGAGGTGCGCCTCGTCGCGTGCGGACAGCAGCGTGACCGCCAGCCCGCAGCGCCGCTCGATTTCCGCGACGGCCTCGGCGCAGTTCACGGCGTTGCGCAGCACGGCGGTGGCGAACACGTCGACGCGCTCGCAGCCGAAGTAGCGCACGCGCTTCATGTGGCTTTTCAACACGTTGACGGCACGGTCCACGCCGTCGGAGGTGAACACGCCGTCTTCCACGAACGCGGCAAGGCCCGCCATCACCTTGTCGTTGATGATGCTTTTGAAGTCCTTGCTGGAATAGGTGCTGCGACAATCGTCCTTCACTTCGTAGATGACAAGGCGAATGGAGTTCGACCCCAGGTCGATGACGCCGTAGGTGGGCATTGCCGTTTTCCTTCCTCGATGGCGCTGCGCGCCGGTCCCGCTTTGCGATCATGCCGGCGCGTTGCGTCGGCATGAAGTGAGCCGTACCCATGATAAAGGTTGCGGGCCCCCGCTTGACGTGCGCGGGCTGCGCCGACGGTTTCTGGGCGAAGATTTTACGCTCCCTTAACGTTGCCGCCTTCGGGGCGGAGGAGGCGGCGAAGCGGGTTGGCAGCTGCCTGCGGCTACCGGGTTCCCGCGTGAACAGGGGACGGAGGTGTGTTCACGTTACGTTGTGGGAGCGCGAAGCTCAAACGTGAACACACCTCCGTCCCCTGTTCACGCGTCGGGGAGGGGAAGGTGACGGGATGGGTTGGCGGCTGCCTTCAGCTGCCGATTCCCGTGTGGTGGGGCCCTGCCATCCCTTACAATATAAGGTATGCATTCACTTTGCTCTCCGCAGGTCGGAGACGCAGTTGAAAGGTGCCTTCCATGAAGAGCGTCGGTATTTGCAATGCCCTTCTCCGAGTGCTGCTTTCCGTGGCGCTCGTTGTCTCGTTCGCGCCTATTCCCGGCAGTGCGGCTGAGGATGCGTTTGCGCAGGAGGGGGCTTCCTCCGTGTCCGCCGGTGAGCAGGGCTCTGCGCCTTCGGAGGGGTCGGGCGAAGCGGCGTCGATCGGCGGGGGTTTCGCCGGCGCCTCGGATGCCGCGGCGGGTGCCGGGGCCGAGTCGACTGCTGGCGAAGGGGGCGACGATGCTGCCGGCGATGCCTCGACGCCGGCCGACAAGGGCACCGGCGAAGGTGCCGGGGCCGCATCGTCCGCAGATGGTGAAGCGGGCTCGGGAACCGCCGAAGCCGCTGGGGAAGCGGTGTCGTCCGATGGCGCCGCCGACGATGAGCTGGCGCAGCAGGGGGTCTTGTACGCATTCGGCAAGCTTATGGCCAGCGGATATGTGTACGCCTGCGACGATCAGGGCGATCTGACGAAACCCGTCGACGAGGACGACCCCGAGCGCAACGCCATCTCCGCGCGCGACGTCACGAACCTCATCATCGACTACCACGTTGCCGACATCCCCAAGGGCCTGTGCGAGGGCTCGACGAGCCTGACGTCGGTGCGTTTCGAGAACGACCGTCTGGATTCCATAGGCGATTTCGCCTTCGCTGCCTGCGCGAAGCTCTCCTTCATCAGCTTCTCGGATATGCATATCGGTTCGATCGGCGCGCAGGCGTTTGCCGGCTGCTCCTCGTTGACCAGCCTTTCCATTAAGAAGCCCGCTGAAATCGGCGCTTTGGGGGAAGCCTGCTTCATGAAAAGCGGCCTTGAGTCCACCGGTTTGGGGAATGCGAAGGGCCTGACGTCCATCTCGGCCGACGCGTACGAGGGGTGCCAAAACCTTTCCGACACGGGCCTGGGGCAAAACCAGCAGATCGTCTCTGTGGGCAACTGGGCGTTCGCCAACTGCCCCAACCTGCACCTGACGGGCCTTGAGACGAACACGTCGGTGAGCCAGCTGGGCGACGGGTGCTTCTCCGGGTCGAACCTTGACGGCGGCCTGATTTTGCCGAGCGGCTCGCCGATCGAGCGGCTGCCTAGCCGGACGTTCGCCGGCACGAACTTGGACTATGCGTACTTCCAGTGTGACCATGCAGTTCTCATCGATAGCGACACGTTCCCCAAGCGCGGGATGCAGGTGATGGTGCCGTCTGGCATGGTCGGCCTGTATCGGTCGGGTTTCCCTGAGCTGAATTGGGACGGCTGCAACGGCGCAACCCCCGTCAGCGTATCCGAGTGCTTGAAGGACCTTCGGATTGAGCGCGACCCCAACGTCATGGAGTACGCCGAAGACCAGCAGGTTTCCCTTACCGGCATGAAGGTTACGTTCGATCATGGTTACGGCAGGAGCTCGTTCGATTACGAGGACTTGAAGAACTGTGCGTTCGCCCAGTTCATCGAGGTGTACCCCGATGACGGGTATCTGTTCCGCTCAAGCTTCCACGGCCAGCGTATCCACATGACCTATGACGACGGCGAGGTGTACCTGGACGCGTACTCGGCCGAGCCCATGCGCGAGCGGGGCAATACCGATCTGGCGGTGGATATCCAGTACAGCGGCGCGCTCTCCTCCGGGGATAGTGCGACCGGCGCGGGCCAGTACAAGCCCGGCGAAACCTGCGTGGTGGTGGCCAACGCCACCACGCCCGGCAGGACGTTCGCCTATTGGACCGACGAGGAAGGGAACATCCTTTCCGAGGACCAGTGGTACGAGTTCACGGTGGAACGCGACACGCTGCTGACGGCGGTGTTCGCTGACAGTGCAAAAGTGGCGCCCGAGGTCCGCCTGGGCAGCGCCGACGGGCGGCAGGTCATCGGCGCGCGGGCGAGCGTTGTGGTCGATGGACGCGACATGGGCAGGAGCTTCACCACGTATGCGGGCAAGCATGTGACGCTGACCTGCGAATACGATACGTCGAAGTACCATTTCGACCACTGGGAGAGCTCGCTTGACAAGCACTATCTGGGAAGCTGCCCCGGCGACACCATCGAATACGAAGCCGTTGCCGGCGAGACGCCCATCGCCGTGTTGGTGGAGTACGGGCAGGTCAACGTGTCCGCGAAGAGCGCGTCGGGCCTGGCGCTCGGCACGGTGAGCGGTTCGGGCACGTACGAGCTGGGGCAGACCGTCAAGCTGTCGGCGATCCCGGCGAATGGGTGCCGCTTCTTGGGCTGGATGCATCACGGCGAGCTGCTGTCCACCGAGGCTTCGTATGCGTATCGGGTCCAGGACTTCGACGAGGTGACCGGCTGGTTCGCGTTCGACTTCTCGCAGACGTGGGTGGCTGTGCGCGCCGCGTCGGCGCAGCCCGATCGGGGCAGCGTCTCCGGTGCCGGTATGTATGAGGAAGGAACCCAGGTCACGCTTACCGCAACGCCGAACGCGGGCTACGCCTTCTCCGGCTGGTTGCGCGACGGCGAGCCTATCGAAGGCGGGGAGAGTCTGGTCGTGACCGCCGAGGGCGCCGACCAGTCGGACTCATTGGTGAAGCGGTCACCGCTTTACACCGCTACGTTCGAGCCGATTTCCTGCAAGGTGAGCTACGAGCAGACGCTCGACACAGGCGGCCGGACGCTTATGGAAGGGGTGGAGGTCCCGCAGGTGACGGGCAGTCTTTCCACGGAAGGCGGCCAGGTGGTCACGCTTGACGCAAAGGCCCTGGGCATGCTCGATGACGACACGGTCTTCACCGGCTGGTTCGATGCCGCCACAGGCGAGCGCGTGTGCGAATCCCCCGTGTACGAGTTCACGCCCGCAGGCGACACCACGCTGCAGGCGCGATTCTCCCTGAAGGAAGTGGGGGTGCACATCAACCCTGCTCAAACAACCGATCACTCCGAATCGTACGCCCATCTGCAGGTGGATGCGGCGAACTGCTACCGCAACGTCGGCGAGACCGTCCAACTTTCAGCGACGCTTGACAACGCGCAGTTCGTGGGCTGGTACGCGGCTGACGGCGACGACTCCATGGCCATCAGCGACCAGGCAACCTGCGAATACGAAGTCGCGAAGCCCGCGAACGAATCCGCGCAGATGGAGCTCACGCCCTGGTACTCGGCGATCCCGGCGAGCGTGGTGCTGAGCGTCGCCGGCACCGACGAGGACGGCAACGCTCCGGGCTACTTCCTGACCTCGGGTCTGTACGGCGTCGGCCAGCAGGTGACGGTCAACGCGGTGCCCGAGCCGGGCTACGTGTTCGACTACGCCACCGATGCGCTGGGCAACACGGTTCCCGCAGCGCCCGATGGCTCGTACACGTTCCTGCTGACCGGTGACACCGAGCTGGTGGCGCATTTCCGCGTGGCCGAAGATGAGGACGAGGCGTTCGAGGCGCTCCAAATCGCGCTGCTCGCGGTGCTGGGCACGATCGGGGTCGTCGCCGCCGTATACGGCTTGGGCGAGATTGTCGACCCCATCATCGCGCAGGCCATGATCGACATCGCCGGCGCCGAGACCATCGAGGATCTGGCCCTGATCGGCAAGAACGCCCTCAAGGAGATCAAGGATATCTTCGATCACCACAAGCACGACAACGACCCGAACAAGCCCCATGGCGACCATTCGGTCGAGATCGTGGCCACCGCCCATCCCACGGAGGGCGGCATCGTGCGCGGCGGCGGTATCCATTTCGAGGGCACCATCGCCGAGCTCGAAGCCATCCCCAACCCGGGATACCGCTTCGTGTGCTGGAAGGAGGACGGCGTCGAGCGCTCCGTGTCGCAGCGCATGCAGATCCGCATTACCGACGCCACGCCCGAGGTGGTGGCCATGACGGCGGTGTTCGAGCGCAACGTGCGCATCACCACGTCCGCCGAGGTGACGGGCGTCGATGCCGGTATCCCCACCGGTTGCAACGCCACGCCCGATGTACAGACGCCGCGGCAGGGCCAGGAGGCGAAGGTCATCGCCACGGAAGGCGAGGGCTACGCGTTCGTCGGCTGGTTCGAGGACGGCATCGAGGTCTCGAAATCGCTCGTGTACGTGTTCCCCGCCGAGGTCGATAGGCACCTGGTGGCGAAGTTCCGCAAGGCCGACCGCACCATCGTGGTGGGCGCCGATCCCGATGAGGGCGCGCAGGTGCTCTGCGACGGCGTGCCCGTGGAGGGCGGCGTGGTCAGGGCCGCCGATGGCGACATCCTCACGTTCACGGCGGTGCCCGCGGCGCGCGCTGACGACCCGGAAAAGAAGTACAAGCTGGTGGAGTGGCGCAAAACCGACGATTCGGGACGCACCGTCATCGACCGCGGCGATGTGTGCGAGTACCGCGTGGACGGCAACGGGCGCATCACGGCCGTGATGGACGGCAAGGACAGCCATTCCGTCCGCGCGGCTGCCGACCCTGTAGAGGGCGGGACGGCTACGCTCAAAAACGGGGAAAGCATCGGCGAGGTGCTCGACGTGCCCGAAGGGGAAAGCGTCATCGCCACGGCGGAGGCCCGCGAGGGCTACCTGTTCGACGGCTGGTATATCAGCTACGGCGCCGCCGATGCGGCGCCCACGTTCGCTTCCCACGACCAAACCTATACGTTCGCGCCGGTGGCCGACTGCACGGTGACCGCCCGCTTCCAGCGCCTGTGCAAGGTGAGCGTGGTGGCCGAGCCCGTCGACCAGCTTGCCGGCAAGTACACGGTCACCGGCGACGGCTACTGCGAAAGCGGCAAGCCTGTCACGCTTTCCGTGAAGCTTGCCGACGACATGCGCGACAAGTTCACGTTCAAGGGCTGGTACCTGGGCGATTCCGGGGTTCCCATGGGAACGGACCCCGACCATCTTGAGCTCACCCCCGAGCAGGACACGATGGTTCGTGCGGTGTTCGTCCCCAAACGTTACCGCATAAGCGTGGAGACCGATTCGCACTTGGTCGAACGCGGCACCGTCGAGATCGAGGGGCATCTCGGCGCGGACGCGGTCATGGTGGAATACGGAAGCACGGTGACCATCAAGGCGAAGCCGAACGAGGGCTTCCGGTTTGCCCACTGGAAAGACGGCAAACGCAAGAAGCATCCCGAGCAGCAGCTGACCGTGCGCGTGACGGAGGACCAGACGTACAAGGCGGTGTTCAAGGGCGCGGAGCCCGAGGTGGTGATTGCGGCCGACTCGTGGCTCGGCGGAACGGTCGCCTGCAACGGCATCGAGGTCACCCCGACGACCGATTCCTTCTCGCTGGGTCAGACGCTGCATTTGAAGGCTGAGCCGAAGACGGGGTACTTCTTCTGGGGCTGGTACGTGAACGGCATCTTCATCAGCCTTGATATGGAATGCGACGTGGTGGCGAAGGGGCTGACCGCCAAATCGGAGCGGTGCACGGTCACGGCGGCGTTCAAACCCTACGAGGTGGTTTGCCTGCCCGTGGCAAGCCCGGCCGATGGCGGATCGGTGCGGGCCAGCCGCGTGTTCACCGAGCGCGGCGCGGAGGTCGCGCTCAAGGCGCAGGCGTCGCCCGGGTATGAGTTTGCGGGCTGGTATTCCGCAGCCGGCGAGCTGGAGTCCTTCGAGCCTGAGTTCACGTGCCGCCTGATGCGCAGCCACGTGCACGTGGCGCATTTTGAGGAGCGATCGTACGAGGTTTCGGCGGTGCCGGCGGTGGCGGATGCCGACGGGAACTTGGTAGAGAACCGGTCGGCCGGCTGGGTCGAAGGCGCCGGGACGGTGGGCGCCGGCTATTCGGCAACCCTTTCCGCACATGCGCTTTCGGGCTACGCATTCGAATACTGGGCCGATGCCAAGGGCAACGTGGTGAGCCGCGATGCGGACTATCGCTTCGTGCCCGCTAGCGATACGAAACTGTCCGCCGTGTTCGCCGCCAAGCAGTTCACCGTGAACGTTTCCGCAGGTGAAGGCTATGGCAGCGCCACGGGCTCGGGCACCTACGCCGCGGGCGAGGTGGCGTGCGTCAGCGCCATCCCGGCAGCCGGGGCGCATTTCATCGGCTGGTTCAGCGGCGGCGCGTGCCTGTCCACCGATGCCACGTACCGCTTCCAGGTGAGCGCGGATATCGACTTGGAAGCCGTGTTCGGCATGGGCTCGTTCACGGTGAGCACCATCGCCTCCCCGACGGAGGCGGGTTACGTGAGCGGTTTCGGCGGCTTCGACGAGGGGCAGCGCACCACGCTGTCGGCCACGGCCAAGCCCGGCTTCACCTTCGATTGCTGGCGCGATGCGCAGGGTGCGCAGGTCAGCGGCCTTCCCGAGTGCACGGTGACCGTCACGGGCGACGCCGCGTACACCGCGTGCTTCACGCGCAACTCCTATGGCGTGACGCTGAGCTCGAACGTCGAGGGCGTGGGCGAGCTGTCCGGCGAGGGCGTGTACGAGTTCGGCCAGGTGGTGCACATTCGGGCGCGGCAGACCGACGACCGACGCTTCGTAGGCTGGCAGCTGGTGGGCGCGGACGGCTCGAAGACGCACTTCGCCGACGACGCGGACACCTGGTTCGTGCTCGACGAGGACCTGGTCGAGGCCCTGGACGACGGCGTGCTGGAGCTTGAGGCGCAGTTTGCCGACCCGTACGAGGTGGCGGTCAAGGCAACCCCGGTGGTGAAGGGCAAGTCCACGAACCGCCGTTGCCGCGTTCAGGGCACCGGCGCTTACGAGGCGGGGGAGACCGTCACGCTCAACGCCGTTGCGGGCCTGGGCTACCGGTTCGTCGGGTGGACCTCCGACAGGGAGGGGCATGCCGTGGTCAGCACGGACGAGGTGCTCAGCTTCGAGGCCGAATCCGACGTGATGTACTACGCGCAGTTCGAGGCGGACGGGCAGGTGACCATCACCGCGTCCCAAAGCTCCATATTGCGCGGAAAGGCATTTCTGACCAGCGGAAACGGCTTGACAAGCGCTACGAAGACCTGCGACAAGGGCGACCCGTTCGTTGCCATGGCCATCCCGTGGTCAACCTACCGCTTCTCGCACTGGATCGACGATGCGGGCGCCATCTTGAGCTACAACGCCGTGTACGTGGGCATCGCCCAGCAGGACATGCAGCTGACGGCGGTGTTCTACGACGCGGGTTTCGACCTGCAGGTGGACACGTATCCGGCTAGCGCGGGCTTCTCCACGGTGGTCCCCTTCACCGGCGACGGCTACCTGACGGCGACGTGGATGGTGACCATCCCGTTCCCCGGTTGGAGGTTCCGCTATTGGGTCGATGAACGCGGCGCGCCGGTGGGCTTCAGCCCGATCATCGTGCGGCCGGCGGTGGCGAACAAGACCTACACGGCGTATTACGTAAGGGATTCGTGGAACGTCGTGGCGGTCGACCCGCGCGACGGCGGGTACATCCATGGCTCGTCGGAAAACGATGAGTGGGGATGTGCCCTGGTCGACAAGGTGGAGAACGGCTCCTCGTGCACGTTGCGCGCCGTGCCTGATGAAGGCTACGTTTTCGATGGCTGGTATTCAATTGGGAAGGACGGCGCCGCGGGTTCCAGGCCGGTGAGCACGGATGCGGCTTGGACGTTCACGCCTGAAAACGACGTGACGGTGACGGCGCGATTCGCGGAGACGCCGAAGTTTGAGGTGAAGGCGTCGGCGATCGGCGGCACAGTGGATCCGGCCAGCGCGGCCGTGCCCCAGGGCGGCAGCGCCTCGTTCACGGCGACGCCTTATGACGGGTGCTACTTGGAGCGGGCGACCGTGGCCGACGTGCGCGACGGCTCGATCGCGGATTCCGTTGAGCTGGACATCGCAGATTACCAGGGCGGAAGCTACCGCGTTACCTTGAACGATATCGATGTGCCGCAAAGGCTGGCGTTCTCGTTCGCTCGCGCGGGCCAGCCCGTGGTGAAGGCCCAGCCGCAAGATGCCAGCGTGCATGAGGGCGAAGCAGTGGCGCTTTCGGTTGCGGCCGATGCCGCCGAGGAAGTCCTTGTCCACGAGGAGGTCTCGTCCGGTGCGGCTGCGTCGCACGAGCTGGGCTACCAGTGGTTCCGCGTGACCGATGGCGGCGAGGATGTGGCGCTTGAGGGCGAAACGTCTGCTTCGCTGACGTTCGATCGCGCTGCGGCGGCGGATGCGGGTTCGTACTATTGCCGCATTACGCAAACCTATCTGGGCACGGTAACGTCTGTCGAGACCGATCGGGCCGAGGTGTCCATAGCCAAGCGGGAGGACCTGGCGTTCAACGCATGCGGGTTGCCCGTTGCGACTGCTCATAGCGATTACGTCGGGGCTATCAAGCCCGCTACCGGCGGCACCGCGCCTTATACGTATGCGGTTGCGCCTGACAGCGCGTTGCCCGAGGGCTTGCACCTGGAGGTTGCCGAGGACGGCGCGGTGCGGATCGCGGGAACGCCGGAAACCGCGGGAGTGTTCGGCTTTGATATCGTGTGCTCCGATTCCGCAGGTCAGACGTGTGTTGCCCGCTTCGCGCTGACGGTTGCTCCGCAGAAGGCGGAGTTATCGTTTGCTGAGGCGAACTTCGTGTACAACGGTCAGCCCCAGGCCCCCGAGCTTAAGGGCGTCCCGGCTGGGTGCGCCGGTTCGGTTGCGCTGTCCTTTACGGGAACGGGCGGCACTCGCTATTCCGGCAGCACCGCTCCTTCGGATGCGGGCACGTACCGGGTGGTGGCAAGGCTTGCCGCGAACGGGTACGTCGGGCGCGCCGTCGCCGAGTTTGCGATTTCGCAAAAGCCCGTTTCCTTCGATATCGCCGCAGATGATTGCGTCTACGACGGGAATGCTCATGGCGTGCAGGTGGATGCGCACGGGCTGCCCGATCAGGATTATTCCGTGACGTACGAGGGCGCCGGCGGCACCGTGTACGGCCCGACCTCCGAGGCTCCGCGCGACAGCGGCAGCTACGTCGCGACCGCGTGCGTAACAAATCCGAACCTGGTCGGCGAGCAGAAGGCCTCGTTCGCCATAGCGAAGGCGTCGCAGACCATCACGGGCCCGACGTCGTATTCGGGCGTGTTCGGCGGTCCCGGCATCGTTTTGCAGAACACGGCGAAGACCCCGGTGACGTTCGATCTTGTGCGAGACGCTGACGGCGACGCGCCCGTTTCGCTGCAGGGTTGCTATGCCACGATCAACGCCGCCGGCACCGCGCGCGTGATCGCCCGGGCGGCCGAGAGCCGCAATTACCTTGCGGCCGATGACGTGGAGCTGACCCTTTCGGTCGCGCCCGCCCAGCTTCTGGTGGCGGTGGACGACGCCGAGCGCATGGAAGGGGAAAGCAATCCCGCTTTCACCAGCAGTTTGGTGAGCCGCGCGAGCACGGAAGGGGTGGAGGTGAACTACTCGTGCGATGCCGACGAGAAGTCCCCGGCTGGTGACTACAATATTGATGCGAGTGTGGACGACCCGAATTTCGCCGCGACCATCGTACCGGGCACGCTCACGGTGAAGGCGAAGCCGGAGCCCGATCCCGGGCCGGGACCCGTGGACCCGGACAACCCTGATCCGATCAACCCGCCGGAGCCTGGTCCGAATCCCGATCCGGATCCTGACAACCCGGATCCGGGTCCGGGACCCGATCCCGATAATCCGGACCCCGGTCCTGGTCCCGACCCCGACAATCCCGAACCTGGGCCGGGGCCCGAGCCTGGGCCGGATAATCCTGATAACCCTGAACCTGCCCCGGGACCTGGCCCTGAACCGGGTCCGGGGCCGTCGCCCGACCCTGGTCCGGTGAACCCGCCTGCCCCGGGACCTGATCCTGATCCCGATCCGCCGAATCCGTCTGACCCTGGTCCGGGTCCTGGACCTGGGCCTAACCCCGGGCCGGATCCGGTGGACCCCGGCAAACCCGATCCCGGGCCTGGCCCGAGCCCGGACAACCCGGATGGTCCCGATAACCCGGACAATCCGGATAACCCGAACGGACCTGACAACCCGGATAATCCGGACAACCCGAACGGGCCCGGCAAGCCTGACAACCCGGATAAGCCGGACCCGTCCGATCCGTCTAAACCGGGCTCGGATCCTGACAACCCCGGCTCCGATCCCGACAATCCGGACGATCCGAACTCGGGCAACTCGGGCAGCTCGGATGACTCGAACGGCTCGGGCGGATCCGACTCGGGCAGTTCGGACGATCCCAACAATTCGGGCAACCCTGGCGACTCGGATAACCCGGACGGCTCCAACGGTTCGTCGTCCGGTCCCGGTTCAGCCAACGCTTCCGGAGCCGCAGCGCTTGGGCAAACGGGTGACGCTGCCGTCAAGACCGGCGCCGCGGCAACCGGCGTCGCAGCGCTCATCGCGGCGGCGGTGGCTGCCCTTGCGGCGGCTCTCTCGGCACGCCGGCGCCGCAGGTAAAGTCAACGCTTGGTTACGATTTGCCGTCGGCGCCGTTCCCGCTTCGGCGTGTGCTAGCATGAAGGTCATGGATTCCCGCCATGCTGCACGCGCCGTTGCGCATTTCGGAGCCGCTAGTCGTGTGGGATGGTATCGATCGCGAAGGGGAGGGCCGCCTATGCTGGAGACCGTCGATTTCTCTGAGGAACCGCTTCCAAAGGAAGAGTACAAGGCGCGCCGCGATGCGCTCACCGAGCGTTTGGTGGTGCTGCAGCAGGAGGCGCGCGCTGCCGGCGTGGGGCTTGTGGTGCTGTTCGAGGGCTGGAACGGCGCAGGCAAGGGCAGCCGCATCTCCGACCTTATGTACAACCTGGACGCCCGCGCCACCAGCGTGTACGTCACGGAGAACTTCAATGCCGTCGACGCGGCGTCGTTCCCGGGCGCCGAGCATGGCGTGGGCGGCTTCTATCCCATGATGCAGCAGTTCTGGAAGGCGCTCGGCGGCCGCGGCACCATCACGTTCTACGACCGCGGCTGGTACACCTCGGCCGTGCAGCGCATGCTCTACACCCAGTTCGGCGAGGTGAGGATTAAAAACGGTAAGGTGCTTCACCCCCGCGCCACCGTGGCGCGGGCCGTGCATGAGGCCGCCGAGGAGCGCCACATCGACGCGCTGCGCGGCGCCCTTGCCAGCTCCGCCGACTTCGAGAAGCAGCTTACCGACGACGGCTACGTGGTGGTCAAATTCTTCGTCCATGTGACGAAGGAGGCGCAGCGCAAGCGTCTGACGCGCCTGCGCCGCGACCCCGCCACCGCCTGGCGCGTGTCCGACGGCAAGATGGCCACCATCGGCGAATACGAGGAGGCGTACCGCCTATACGACAACCTGCTCGAGGGCAGCGACTTCTCCTATGCGCCATGGCACCTGATCAACGGCGAGGACAAGCGTCGCGCCAACCTCAAGATCACCGAGACGCTGGTCGACGCGCTTGACAAGGCGCTTCATGCGAAGGAGGACCCCGCCGCTCTTGCCGCCGCCGCGAAGGCGCAGGCCAACAGCGCCGGTGCGGCCGAGGAGATCCCGCTGGAGGGCCGTTCCCCCGAGCAGCAGCTTGCCGTGGCGCAGGCCGCCGCAGAGCAGGCGGCTGCGCAGGCCGCGCACGCCCCGCGAGCGAGCCGCTTCCGCATCGTGGACAGGGTTCCCAGCCTTGACGAGGTCGATCACGGCCTGGTGCTCGACCAGCACGAATACAGGGATCGCCTGAAACAGCAGCAGAAGCGCCTGAACAAGCTGGAAATGGAGATGTACCAGGCGCGCGTCCCGCTCGTGCTCATGTTCGAGGGTTGGGACGCGGCAGGCAAGGGAGGCGCCATCAAGCGCGTGGCCCAGGCCCTCGATGCGCGCGCCTACACCATCTTCCCCAGCCCGGCGCCCACCAAGCCCGAGCTTGCCCATCCTCACCTGTGGCGCTACTGGACGCGCCTTCCCAAGGCGGGGCACGTGGGCATCTACGACCGCAGCTGGTACGGCCGTGTACTGGTGGAGCGCGTGGAGGGCTTCGCCACCGACGCCCAGTGGGCGCGCGCCTACGACGAGATCAACGAGTTCGAGCAGGAGCTGGTGCGCTGGGGCGCCGTGCTGCTGAAGTTCTGGGTGGATGTCAGCCAGGACGAGCAGCTGGCCCGCTTCCGTGCCCGTCAGGAAGACCCTGCCAAGCAGTGGAAGATCACCGACGAGGATTGGCGCAACCGCGACAAGTATCCGCAGTACAAAAGCGCCGTCGAGGACATGTTCCGCTTGACGTCCACGCCGTTCGCGCCGTGGATCGTGCTGGAATCCGACGATAAGCGCTTCGCCCGCGTTAAGGCGCTCGAGACCATCAACGATGCGCTTGAAGCGCGGTTGCATGCCGAGTGAAGGCGCGGTAGTATTGCTTGATAACCACAATGGGTGCAGGGCGTCGGCTGGTTTAGGAGTCGGCAGACGCATATATAGATGAAAAGGGGTTGCATCATGCCAAGTTGGACGATTCCGGTCATAGTCGCGGTCATAGTCATCGTGATCATCGGCTTCATCTTGAAGGGCTTTCTCGACGAGATGAAGAAGAAATAGGCCGAACGCGGAATGCCTGGCGGCAGTCCGAGGTCAGGGAGCGCGTCGTGCGTCGTGCACGGTGCGCTCCCTTGCGTTTTGGCGCGCGATGCCCGCGCCGCCTGTCGCGCATCGCGTTCGGCTTTTGCGGACTGCGAGGGTTGCGAGCGCGTAAAGGGCGTGCTTTGAGGGGGAGGCGCCTTGGGTGCCTGTCGGGCGGCTGTTCGCGGCTGCGCCGTGCAGGTGCTGGGCGGTTTTTCGAACATCCTGCGTTGATTTGGGGCATTTCGCGGGCGGCATGTCCCCCGACCTGGGGATGTTTCGTACTATGTAACAGGTAGATGAGGTTTCCGAGCTACTGCGGAGGCGTCTTGCGTGTTTTTCGCGCTTCGACGCTTGGGAAGGCGTGAATTGTCCGAATACCAGCATAACCGCGTGCAATCGCGCGGCGCGCACGCAGCCCCGCAAGGGCAGGGTCCCGTGCGGCCCGTTTCCGTTTCCCAAGGTAGGCGTAAGCCCAAACGCTCGGGCGGCGTGTGGCGCGTGGTGTTCATCATCTCCCTCATCGTGTTCGTATGCGCCGCAGGCGCGCTGGCCTTCATCGGCTACGGCTATTGGCACGGCCAGCAGAACAACAAGCAGCTCGAGCAGATCGGCTTCAACGCCCCCGATGCAGCTGCGCTTCAACGTATGGACCTTGCAAGCTTCACCGTCGATTGGGACGCCTTGCGGGCCATCAACCCCGATGTGGTGGGGTGGATCTATGTTCCCGGCACCACCGTCAACTTCCCCATAGTGCACGGCACCGACGATGAGCACTACCTCAAAACCGACTTCTACGGGCAGACCAGCTGGGTGTCGTTCGGAAGCATCTTCCTGTCCGCGGCCAATGCCGCCGACTTCTCCGATGCGAACAACATCGTGTACGGCCATCATATGAACGACGGCTCCATGTTCTCGCCCTTCGCCGATTTCGGCGACGCGGACACGTTCAACGGCCACCGTATCGTGTACGTGTTCACGCCCACGGCGAACTACCAGCTCACCACCTTCTCCATCGTGCATTGCGCGGCCGACGACCCCCTGGCTCAAACGGCGTTCGCCAGCGAGCAGGAGCGCCAGGCCTACGTACAGGACAAGGTCGACCGCTCCGTGGTTCCGGTTGCGGGCCTTCCCTCCGCCGCCGATATGATGCACACGTTCGCGTTCTCCACCTGCGACAACCTGGCTAGCAACGGCCGGTGGGTGCTGTTCGCGTACGAATCCGGTTCAACAGCAGCGGCCAGCAGCGTCGTTGCCGATGATAGCAACATCAACCCCGAGGACGTGGCCGCCGTCAGCGAAGCGGCAAAGGAGACAGCAGCATGAGCACCTCGATTCTGCCGGGAGAGCGCCCCGACCGCTTGGAGGAGGAGTGCGCCGTGTTCGGCGTGTTCGCCCCCGGCGAGGACGTTGCGCGCATGACGTGCTTCGGCCTGCAGGCGTTGCAGCACCGTGGGCAGGAGTCGGCCGGCATCGCCGTGGGCGATGGCGAGACCATCATGGTGTCGAAGGACCTGGGCCTGGTTACCCAGGTGTTCGACGAGTCGCGCCTGGCCGCGCTCGAAGGCTATGTGGCCGTGGGCCACGCGCGCTATTCCACCAGCGGCGCTGCGGCGTCGTGGGAGGCCGCGCAGCCGCATATCTCTGCCATCGATGAGATCCTTATCGCGCTGGCGCACAACGGCACCCTGGTGAACACCAACAGCCTGCGCGCCCGCCTGATCGACGAGGGCATCCAACTGCGCGCGGGCACCGACTCCGAGGTGGCCGCCAAGGCCATCGGCAGCGTCACGCAGAAGACGCACCACCTGCGCGAGGGCATCCGCTACGCCATGCAGTACATGGAGGGCGCCTACGCCATGGTGCTGGCCAGCCCCGACACGCTGTATGCGTTCCGCGACCCCAACGGCATCCGCCCGCTGTGCATCGGCAAGCTGCCCGATAACCGCGGCTGGGTGGTTTCCAGCGAAACCTGCGGCCTGGACATCGTGGGCGCCGAGTACGTGCGCGACGTCGAACCCGGCGAGATCGTGCGCTTCAACAAGGAGGGCGTGACCTCCGAGCAGGGCGTCGAGCCGCGCAAGCGCGCCAGCTGCATCTTCGAGTACGTCTACTTCGCTCGCCCCGACTCCATCATGGACGGCCAGTCGGTCTACCAGGCGCGCCGCAATATGGGCCGCATCTTAGCCCGCGAGGCTCCGGCCGATGCCGACCTGGTGCTCGGCGTGCCCGACAGCGGCATCCCGTCGGCCATGGGCTTCGCCTTCGAAAGCGGTATCCCGTATTCCGACGGTATCGTGAAGAATCGCTACGTTGGCCGCACGTTCATCCAGCCCACGCAGGCTATGCGACAGCTGGGCATCCGCCTGAAGCTCAACCCTCTGCCTTCCGTCATCCGCGGCAAGCGCCTTGTGGTCATCGACGACTCCATCGTGCGCGGCAACACGTCGAAGAAGCTCATCGAGATGCTGCGCGACGCCGGCGCCACCGAGGTGCACATGCGCATCGTCAGCCCCGAGGTCATGTGGCCGTGCTTCTACGGCATCGACACCGACACGCGTGACCAGCTGATTGCCGCGAACATGACCAACGACGAGATGTGCAAGTGGATGGGCGCCGACTCGCTGGCGTTCATCAGCCTGCAGGGTCTGCGCGACAGCCTGCCCGACGTGCGCACGCCGGGCTACTGCGAGGCATGCTTCTCGGGCGAGTATCCCGTGGACATCCCCGCCTACACCGCGCGCAACAGTTTCATGACGAAAGCCGACTTCGCAGCCGCCTACGAAAAGGAAGCGCAAGAAGCCGAGAACACCCAGGTCAGCGTGTAACAAGTGTAAGCGCGCCGGACAGTTAGGGGACGTAGTTAAGTCTCCGGAGTTGGGCTGCTCGCCGTCATGTGAGCGGTGCGAACGGGGGACGGAGGTGTGTTCGCCGTTTGCGGTTCGCGGTTCGCGCGAAACCGGACAGATAAGGGTACGTCCCCAAGTGTCCGGAATTTGGAAGGTTAACGGTACGGGAATGCTGGCCGGTTCGCCGGTCGGGTTCCCGCCTATCAGATAAGGAGCATCCAGTGACGAAGCAGGAAGTTACGTACCAGGCAGCAGGCGTGGACACCGCCGAGGGCGCGCGCGCCGTCGACGCCATCAAGGAGACGGTGCACTCCACGTATCGCCCGGAGGTCGTCGGCGACATCGGCGGCTTCGGCGGCCTGTTCAGCATCGCGGCGGCCAAGGACATGGCCGAGCCGCTGCTGGTTTCCGGCACCGACGGCGTGGGCACGAAGCTCAAGGTTGCCCAGCTGGCCGGCAAGCACGGCACGGTGGGCATCGACCTGGTTGCCATGTGCGTCAACGACATCCTGGCCTGCGGCGCCGAGCCGCTGTTCTTCCTGGATTACATCGCCATCGGCAAGCTGCGCAAGGAGCATGTGGCCGAGGTCGTCGCCGGCATCGGCGAGGGTTGCCGTCAGGCGGGCTGCGCGCTCATCGGCGGCGAGATGGCCGAGCACCCGGGCGTCATG
>ERZ1034928.419-NODE-419-length-20441-cov-4.640538_pt1 | contig 20441 bp, 12 predicted proteins | sample MGYA00520627_ERZ1034928 | MGnify/ENA primary metagenome ERZ1034928 (study PRJEB33766, sample SAMN09781755) | gut metagenome | biome: gut microbiome | host: Homo sapiens | place: Madagascar | study: EMG produced TPA metagenomics assembly of the PRJNA485056 data set... | reverse complement strand
ATGACCGCCCCCGAGCGCACGGCCTTCCTGGCCCATGTGCGCGACATCGTCGATTCGGTCGAGGACAACGTGACCTCGGTGCCCGTCGAGTCTGTTGAGCCCGACGACGCAGAGGAAGCCGAAGAGGCCGAGTAGCAGCGCAGATGGCAGATTCCACCACCGATTACAACAATCAAGATCCCTTGTGTGACGAGGCGGCGGTTGTCGACGAGGTCGATGCCGCCGTCTCGGGCGCTCGCAAGAAGCCGCGCGCTGTCGATATGGTCCCCGAGGAGCCCGACGCGATGGCGCCGGACGAGGAATACCAGCTCACGCCGGCAGGTCGTCGTGAGCGCATTGGGCAGATCGTTCGCCTGATCAAAAAGTATCGCGTGTGGGACAACCTCACGCCGGTGCGCCTGCGTCGTCTGCTCGAAGAGCTCGGCCCCATGTTCGTCAAGATGGGGCAGATTCTGGCTAACCGCTCCGAGATTTTGCCGCAGCGGTTTTGCGACGAGCTGCGCCTCCTGCGCTCCGACGTAGAGCCGGTGCCGTATGAGGTAGTGCTCCGCTGTCTAGAAGAGGAATACGGTCAGCGCCTGGGGCAGATGTTCGACGCGATCGACCCCAACCCGCTCGGAAGCGCGTCGCTCGCGCAGGTACACCGTGCCCGCCTGGTGACGGGCGAGGACGTGGCCGTTAAGGTGCAGCGTCCCGGCGCGCAACAGGTCATGGCGCAGGACATCGACATCATCCGTTCGGTGGTGCGCATCGTTTCCAAGTTCGTCAACACCGACCAGTTTGTTGACTTACACGCCGTCGTCGAGGAGCTGTGGGCCTCGTTTCGCGAGGAGACCAACTTTTTGGCCGAGGCCAAAAACCTCAACGATTTCTATGACTTCCACAAAAGCGTGCATGGCGTGACGTGCCCTAAATCCTATCTGGACTTGTGCACCGAGCACGTGGTGGTTATGGATTACGTCGACGGCATCTCGATTGCCGATCCCGAGCGCCTGGTGGCCGAGGGCTATGACCTGGAAAAGATTGGCTCGGCGATTGTCGAGGACTATTCGACGCAGGTGCTCGACGATGGTTTTTTCCATGCCGACCCGCATGCGGGAAACATTATCCTCAAGGACGGCGTCGTTTACTTTATCGACCTGGGCATGGTCGGACGCATGTCGAGCCACGACCGCGGTATCGTCAAGGACATGATTTTCGCCGTGGCCGAGGGCGACGTGCCCAAGCTCAAGGACTCCCTCATGCGCTTTGCCGTGACGCGCGGCGATTCGGCCGAGCTCGACCATTCGGCCTTTTTGTCCGATCTGGACTTTATCGTCGCCGACTTTGCGGGCCTCGACCTTAAAGACCTGGATATCGGCGAGTTTTTGACCTCGCTGCTAAACCTGGCGCGCAAAAACGACGTTGAACTGCCGAGCGTGGTGACGATGTTTGCCCGCGGCATGGTGACGCTCGAGGGCCTGCTGACCGAGTACATGCCCAACGTCAACATGATTCAGATCATCCAGACGCACATCAAAAACGAGAAGAGCACCTATGCGCACGTGCGCGAAATGGGTCGCGATCTTGCTGCGAGCAGCTATCGCGCGGCAAAAGGCTCGCTCGAGGCGGCCGAGTATCTGGGCTTGGCGTCGCGCATGCTCACGCGCGGCCAGCTTAAGGTGAACACGCAGATCATGAGCAGCGATAAGGCGCTGCGGCAGCTGGGCGGAATTATCGACCGCATGTCGATGGCAATTGTGATCGCCGGCCTGTTTATCGGTTCATCGGTGGTGTACTACGCGCGCATCGAGCCGGTTGTGTTTGGTATCCCGGTCATTGGCTTTATGGGTTACGTGAGTGCGCTGGTGCTGGCGCTGATGCTGGGCCGCGAGATCTGGCGCAACAGCCACGGCGGCAAGCGTTAGCGATTTCCCGGGGTCGGGGGAAACGGATCATTTTGCCTTGCGTCGCGCCGACGTGGGCTGGTCCAAACAAAACTATGCCGGTTTACGGGGCTGGAGTGCCGAACCCCGACCATGCCGGATTCCGCGCTTTTAAAACCGCAGGTAGATGAGTCGTTGGTTTTCGAAAATGGCAGATATGGTTGCGAAGTGCTGAATCAGCTCCGTAATCCGGCATAGTTTTGAAACGGGCTGTTCTTGCAAGGTCCGACGACAGCCCTTCCTATCGCAAACCATAGCTTTTACCTTGGGCTTCGTCTGCGTGCGGGGCCTTTTTGCGTGCTACCATATCGACAGTAATAATCGATGGCCTAGATGGTGGTGCGGAGACGCACGAATGCGCGGTTTTCCTGCGCGTTTGGGAGAATCGGGGTGCAAATCCCCGGCTGTACCAGTAACCGTAATTCCTCTTGGCTCGGGATAGTCGCGTCGCAGATCGGACGATGCGCCCGGGTCGGTAAGGTTAAGTCGGATCGCCTCCCATCTTGTACGCGGCCGCGGCGCATGCCGCCGGTACGCGTTGGGCTCTGGAGGGAAGGGGGACCCCGATGGGGGTACTCGAGCGCAATGTGCGCGATGACGTGGGGCAGCCGCTGGGCAATGCTCCAAGTGCAGACAATAGGAGACAAATGGATATGTTTGAGGACGAGTGCCAGCGCGCCTCGTGGCGTCGTCATGGAGCGATTGCCCGTGGCGTAGCCAAGCGCGGTCTGGTGGCGTTCCTGGCTTTTGCCATGGCTTTTGGCACCACGCCGGCGCAACTTTGGGCCGAGGGCGCGGAGGGCATTGCCGATGCCGTGGCCCAGTCTGCGACGGGCGGCGAGGGCACAGCGGCAGACGAGGACGCTGTTGCCGACACCGGCGCGAACAGTGCGGCGGCGAGCGCTGCTGCCGATGACGCCAGCGCAGACCAGGGTGCAAATGCGAGTGCCGCGAATGGCGATAACACCGCCGCAGACAACGCGACTGAGTCCGAGAACTCTGCTGCGACGCCTGCTGCTTCGGAGCAGAAGAACGCCGTTGCCGCTGCGTCCGCCACAACGCTTTCGAGCGAGGCCAAGGTCTTCATCCAGGACACCAAGGATAAGGACAGCTCCTATTCCACGAAGTCGGGCGCGCTCAGCGCGGGCGATACGCTCTGGGCAAATATGTACGATGAGGTCGAGGACGACTGGTACGGCACTTCGACTGAGTCCGTTGCCAATCCCGGCACCTGGACTTACACCTGGCTCGCCGGTACGACTAGAGCCAGCAGCAATGTCGCCGACTACACCGAGGTCGTAGGCCACGAGCAGTCGCTCACCGTCACCGCCGCGATGGAAGGCAAATACTTCATCTGCAAGGTGACTGTGGATGGCAAGGATTACTTCGGCCCCTCGGTTTCGTACGGCTCGGGTATCAATGCCAACAACATCCCCGGTCCCGTGCTGGGTGCCGGGCAGATGGAGCTTAACAGCGTCAAGCTGAATAGCGACACGCCGAGCATAGGCGATACCCTGACGGCGACTCCGTACATAAGCTCTTATCAGCAAGCCCCCGCCGACGCCAAGGTTACCTACACGTGGTCCGCATCCACCTCGCAGTACTCGGGCTTTACCAAGATCGAGGGGCAGACGGGTGCTTCGCTCGTGGTGGGCGACGACCTTGAGGGCAAGTACATCAGGGTCGAGGCCAACGCTGGTGTCAACACGGTGAACAAGACCACTTCCAGCAAGGTCAAACAGGCCGGTGCGGTCGAGATTTCGGCCGTGTCTATCGTTAACACCAAGGACAACACGAGCGTCTTTGCGGTGGGGGATACCGCTAAGGCCCGCGCCAAGGAGAAGGGCGGCGCGTACGGCGCATTCGTCGACGCGAGTAAGCTCAACTATCAGTGGCAGTGCTCTGACACCAAGAGTGGCACGTATGCCGACATTGCGGGTGCCACGGGTGAGACCCTCGAGCTAACCGATGCTTTGGGCGGCAAGTACCTCAAGTGCAAGGTGTCCTCGAAGATCGGCTCTTCGAGCTTGACCAACTCGACGGGCGCTCTCGTCGCTGCTGCTGGTTCAATTAATGTCTCGAGCGTGACTATGAGCCCGACTTCGGGCAAAGTCGAGGTTGGTTCCACGATTACGGCGACCGCCAAGGCGGGCTCCACCGACGTTACCTCCGACTCGCATGTCACGTGGCAGTGGTACAAGGGCAAGTCGAATACCGCCAGCTCGTGCAACACGCCTATCGAGGGTGAGACCGGTAACACCCTGACGGTGACCGCCGCCCTTAAGGGCTGGTACGTCGTGGCCAAGGCCAACGGCGGCTATGGCGAGCAGAAGCCGTACTATGCGGCGGGTCCTGTCTCCGTCGCTGGCCAAGTTGAGCTTTACGACGTGCAGTTCGAGGGCTCTCCCGCCACCAACGGCGTACGTGTGGGTGATACGCTCAAGACTAAGGTGCGCAAAAAGGACGGCTCCAACTATCACTATATCGACCGCACCGATAACGTGACCTACCAGTGGCAGTATGCAAACAGCAGCTCGAGCTACGACTCCGCCTATACCGATATCCCCGGTGCTACCGAGGCCGCCTATACCGTTGACGCCGCCTATGCCGGCAAGTACCTGCGCGTGAAGGTGACGAGCGAAAATACCGTCTCCAGCACGCAGAAGAAGAGCTCCTACGGCGGCACGCAGTCCGTTGCCCCGCTCGGCCCCGTGACGCTTAAGGGCCAGTACAAGCTGGCGGGCATTGAGCTTGCCGATAAGAACGTTACGCTCAGCGTGGGCTCAAAGATCACACCGAGCGTGCAGGTTCCGGGTAGCTGGTCGGGCTCGACCAAGGACGTGCCCGAGGATGCCGAACTCACCATGGCGTGGTATGCCAAGGGCGAGGGCGATGCCGATTGGACCGAGCTCACCGACGGCATCGATACGACCGATGGCAGCCTGACTCTTACGGATGCGCTTGTCGGCAAGAAGATCAAGGTTACGGCGAGCGCTCTCGACAACACGGTTGAATGGGTTTCGTCGGACAGCGTTACCGCGGCGGGGGAGTATAACCTGCTGCGCGTGACCACTACGCCGCAGATCAATAGCGATTCGACCCATCTCGTCTCGGGCGATAGCGTTAAGGCGACGGCGCAGGCCAAGCGCGCCGACGGTTCGACCACCAACGGTATCGATGTCACCGACCAGGCGACTGTTGCCTGGTATGCGGCCGACGATGCGAAGGCTCCGGCGGCCGACTGGACGCTGCTGTCCGATATGTCGGGCGCCGAGGCGACGGTCTCGGCTTCTGCCGCGGGCAAGTATCTGAAGGCTGTCGCCACGAGCGGCAGCTCGACGGTCGAGCTCGTCTCCGCCAACCCCGTGATCGCCGCAGGCTCTCTTGAGGCCGCAGTTCAAAAGCTCAACGATTCCAATAAGCAGATCTCCGTTGATTACAGCGCTAAGGGCGGCAACGTTAACGACGCGCTGAAGGCGCAGCTTGCCGATCTGGGATTTACCGACGTTGACGTTAAGGTCTCCGAGGGTGGCGTGCTCTTTAAGGCCGAGGATGCTAAGGCCACGGTCGGCATCTCCGACGCCCAGGATAAGACCAACGGCGATGTGACGTTCTTCTACGTCGACCCCAACGACTACACCGGTTACAACATCGACGGTCTGCGTAGCGCCGATGTGGTGTTTGAGCTGTCGCGCGATGGCAAGACTGAGCCTTACCAGCCCAACAAGTCGGTACAGGTTGCTTGGGACGAGGCTAAGCTGCAAGACCTTCTTGACAGTGCTGCCGAATCCCTGCAGATTGGCTACGCGTCGGGCGAGTCCGCCGATGGCGTGACCCAAAATGTCACGCTTCCGTACAAGGCGGGTTCCGCAAAGAAATTCTCTGTTGAATGGACAAGCTCCGACACCGAGCGCCTGTTTGTTTCTGGTTATAGCTGGGAAGATAAGACGGGAAAGGTTTCGCGCGCATCGAGCGATCGAGACGTGACGCTGACCGCCAAGGTTACGGTTACGAGCGGCGACATCAAGCTTGCCGGCTCGCATGACTTTGTCGTGACGGTCAAGGGTGATCCTGAGAAGGTCGCCGCCGACAAGAAGGCACTGCAGGAGAAGGTCGATGCGGCCTTTACCTACGACAATATCAAGTACTCCGGCACCGAAACGCCTGCCGACAAGGATGGCCTGACCGCCGACCTGCAGATGCCGCGCACGAGCACGCTCAATATCGACGGCAAGTACTACGAGGTCAAGTACTCTGCCAGCACCGATGACATTACGTTCAACGGTTACAAGGGCACGGTCTACCAGCCGCTGCCCGGTGCCGAGGCGGCAAAGACCAAGATCACCCTTACGGTGACCGATAAGTCCAACGCCGAGGTCACGGCTAGTAAGACCCTCGATTTTGCGATTGCCCCGCAGGACCAGGGCGAGCTCGATGCCGAGCTGTTCCACCTGAGCCTTGCAAAGTCAACATTCTCTCAGGGAATTCTTGACGGGCAGGATGCGTCCAATGTAACGGGGAACTTGCATGCGCCGTTGAAGGTGTACGGTCAGGGATATGCGGTTAACTGGTGCTATTCCTCCGAAGAGGCTGCAGGCCACTACGGCTTCGTGTTTAGCGAGCTCCCCGGTGGCACGGAGAACACCTATCGTTTGCTCAAGTCGAGCAAACCGAGTGTTATCGCGCATGAGAACCTTATCCTCACTCAGCCCGAATACAACACGAAAGTCACGATTAGCGGCCGTCTGAAGAGTGAGCGTTTTGCCCGTTATGCCGAGCGCTATCCCGACAATTCGGACTACGCGGTACTTGCCGGCTTGGATGTTTCTGCGACGGTAAACGTCAAGGGAACGACGGGGCTCGACAACCCGAACGAGGGCAAGACCATTGCGGTGACGGCCAAGGTCACGGGCGTTTCCGCAAGTGACGCCGGCGGCAACTACACCGAGCAATCGGTGGTGCCCTTGACCGAGCTTACGCTTCCCGCCGACGAAGACACGACGGCCGAGTCGGTGCTCGAGCAGCTTATGACGGCTGCCGGTTGTACGAACCTCGAAGCAAATGCATGGGGTCTTACGAGTGCGACGATGCCCGATGGCCGCGTGCTGAGCACAACGAGCGCCGCGCCGTACAGCTACTGGTCGTTCTTTGTAAACAATGGGTATGCGAGCGTCGGTGCCCCGAGCTACTACCTCAAGAACGGCGATTGTGTCGAGTTCCGTTACGTTAAGGGAGATGGCGCGCAGAAGCCTTCGTCGGCGCCTGCCACCAATCCCGGGGCTGAGCATCCCGACGTCGATACGACATGGAATGGTTTTGCGAACGGTGGCTCGGGATCTGCAACGGATGCCCTTACGCCTACGACAAAGACCGATACGCCCTCATGGGCACTTAACCTTCTGACCGAAGAACAGCAGAAGGCAGGCGCAAGCGCCTCTGCGTCTGACCCCATTGCCGCGAACGGAAAGGTGTACCTTGTCACGGGCGCTTCGGTATGGGGCGGAAAGACGTGGAATGCGGTCCTCAACGAGGTTGACTCCGAGACGGGTTCCGTCGTGCGATCGCTTGAGCTTGGCTCTTCCATGGATAGCACCTGCCGTCCCGTTATTGCGCAGGGCATCATTTTGATTCCGCTTTCCGGCGGCTATCTGCAGGCTGTTTCGGCGAAAACGTTTGAGACGCTTTGGTATTCCGATGCGTTTACGAAGCAGAACCTGTCTTCGTTGACCGTTGACGGCGACTACGTCTATATCAACACCCTTGATTATTGGTCTGGCAATGGCAATGACGTGCAAAACGGTACGGTCAGGCGCATCAATATTCGCACGGGCGCCATCGCCGGTAGCGCCTCCGTCGCTGACGGAGGTTACTACTGGTCTGGCGGCCTGATGGTAAATGGCTACTATGTAGTTGGCGGAGATTTCGGCCAGGTGCGTGTGTACTCTGCCGATCTGTCAAAGCTCGTTGGTTCTATTAAGCTTGAGGGTGGCAATATCCGTTCGGCACTTGTCGTCCACGACGGCTTTGTGTATGCCATTACGCGCGATGATGGTACGTTGCATAAGCTGACCATTGGTTCGGATGGCTCTATTGCTGAGGCCGCAAAGGTGCAGTTTGCCGCATACTCGACTTCGACTCCTGTTTTCAGCGGAAACTACGTGTTTGTCAACGGTGCGACTGCGAACAATTGGAATGCCAAGGGCATCCTTTCGATCATTGACCTTTCCGATATGAGCGTGAAGCAGATTACGAAGGCCGATGGTGAAGAGCTTGGCTTTGAGTCCAAGAGCACGCCGCTCGTCTCGACGCATGATGGCAAGACATACGTATACTTCACCCTGAACGGCGCCAAAGGAAACTGGCCTAACTACACCACGGGCGGTGGCGTGTACATGTATAGGCTGGGCGATGCCGAGGCGACTGAGGTGTTTGTCCCCGGTTCTGGATATGCCAACTATTGCATGGCTTCGGTGGTGTGCGACGAGTTCGGTAACCTGTATTACACCAACGATTCCGGCCACTTGTTCTGCGTGAAGTCCCAAGCCCATCGCGTTAAGTTTGATGCTCGGGGTGGCTCTGCGACTGGCGATCAGACGCCTGCTTCTGGTTCGACCGTCACCAAACCGGCGGATCCGACGCGCGATGGTTACACCTTTGCCGGTTGGTACACCGATGAGGCTTGCACCAAGGCGTATGACTTTAGCGCTGCGGTGACGGCGGATATGACGCTATATGCTAAGTGGACTAAGAAGGCTGCTGACAACAACGGCGGTTCTGGTGGCAATGGCGGCTCCGGTTCTGGCAACGGTACGAACGGGCAGCAGCCCGGCGGTGCTGTCTCGCCGGGTCAGAAGCCGGTCTCCACGACCACCACGGCCGAGACCAAGGACGGCAAGGATTCCAAGAAGGATTCCGACAAGTCCGACAAGAAGGACAGCAAGAAGTCTGATAAGAAGTCCAGCAAGTCCAGCTCCAAGTCCGATACGGGCTCGGCTGCCGCGACTATCGCTAAGAAGTCCGCTGAGACTCCTGTGCAGCAGTCTGGCTTCAATCCGCTTGCCATCGTCGGTGTTGCGGCTGGCGTGATCGGGCTTGCTGTTATCGGCGTGTTCGTGTTTACCAAGCGTCGGTAGGTGAGGGCTGTGTCCAATAAGCCTCAGGACGCCGAGTCCAAGCAATCCGACTCGTCGTTCATTCAGCTTGACGATGCAAAGCAAAAGGGCACCGCTTCGGCGGCGTCCGTCCCGCGGCGTAAGGCGCTTGTTGGCGCCCTGACGGCCGTCTGCATTGCGCTGATTGTCGTCTCGCTGGGCTTTGTTCACCCTTCCGCCAGCGGTGCCTGGTCCATCGATTGGATTGTCGAGACCGTGACGGGAGAGAGCGTCGTTGCTAAGGACGCGGGCGTGCCTGGCTCGACTTTCGTCTCGAACGATGCCGGCTCCGATGACTCCAAGTCGTCGGATGAGGCAAAGGACGGGTCGAAGGATTCGGATGGATCTGACTCTAAGGACGATTCTGGGTCTTCGGACAAGGACTCAAAGAAAGACTCGAAGAAGAAGTCCGAAGGCAAGGACGGTAAGAAGTCTGGTGATTCATCGGAGTCCCAGAATGGTGGATCTTCCGATGAGTCCAACGTTTCTTCTGGTGGCGCTTCTTCTGGCGGTGGATTGACGTCTGGCGGAACCTCGTCATCAAACGCTGGTGGCGCCTCTACGGGCGGTCAGGGCGGCTCGCAGGAGTCCGGCTACGTCACGGTGACGGTCTCGGTCACGTCGAGCGCTGTGGGCAATCCTGTGTCCGCTGGCGGCACCTTTACCTTTAACGAGGGTGCTACGGTCTACGATGCCCTGTGCGCGCTCGGGCTTTCCGTCAATGCGCACGGCTCGTCTTACGGCACCTATGTCGCCGCGATTGGTGGCCTGGCCGAGAAGGAGCATGGCGGCACCAGCGGATGGATGTACTCCGTTAACGGCGCAACACCCAACACGGCGTGCAGCAACTACGTTCTCTCTAATGGCGACAACGTCGTTTGGTATTACGTAACGGGCTAGGAGTCTCAACAAAATGCGCGGAACGGGCGGTTCGGACAACATCCGAGCCGCCCGTTTTTATTCCGTAGGGAGAGCGCGGGATGGCCGACTGATTGATTTACCGGGAATGGGATGGCGTTTCCCATTCAAGGCTCAACCGGAAACTACATCCCATTCTGGTGGCGGATTCCGGGACGCGTCTTCCGCGAGGGCGGTGTGGCGGAAAGCGCATCCCGTTTTGGGGCGTTATTCCGGGATGCGTTTTCCGCAACGGCCTCCATTGGGAAACGGCATCCCACTCTGAGGGCGCAATCCGGGTCATGGTTTCCGCAAGAACGCCCTGGGGAAACCGTATCCCGTTTCGAGGCGTTATTCTGGGATGCAGTTTCCGCGGGGCGCCCCTAGGGAAACTGCGTCCCATTTCGACGCTGTAGCCCACCTCGTACGCCTTCCCCGGCAGGCTCTGCAAACAAAAAACCGGTTGGAACGTGAATTCCAACCGGCTGTGAAGCGAGATTATGTTAAGTCGTCTACGACTGTGCGCCCTCGAGGAAGAAGCGACGGCTAAAGTAGTTGTACCAGGTGACCAAGAACGTGGCGATGGCCTTCATGGCCTGGTAGCCGATGCTCAAAAACGTGACGCCCACAAACATGTACAGGTCGTTGAGACCCAGGCCAATCACCGACAGGATGGTGAAGATCGTGAACTCGCGCTTGCGGCTCATGCCCTCGCGATGGTCGAACACGTACTTCATGCTGAGCCAGTAGTTAACCACAACGGACGTGATGAACGAGATCGTGGTGCTCATCAAAAAGTCGAGATGGAACAGCTCGACGAGCGCAATGAGCATGCCCCAGTCGATGCCAAAGGAGATAAGACCCACGACAGCGAACTTGAGGAATTGCTTAGTATGAGGTTGTGCCAGTGCCTTGCGCACGTAATCACATCCAATGCGTTGACGAATCGAGCAGAGGATACTTTAGAGCTTTTGCAAGGGAAACGTAAGGGCTTTGCCAAGAACTATACGAACTCGCCAAATCTGCAAGAGACAATCCGCAAACGTGCCAAATTTGCCCGTAAACGAGCAAGGCCCACGAACACGCTGCGTTCGACGCGCGTCATCCGTGGGCCCCGTAGTGCAGCGAGGAGGCCGAGCTACTTGGTCTCCTCGCCCTCCAGGAAGATCTTTCGGGTTACAAAGTTGTAGACCATAACAAGCGCGGTGGCGCAAATCTTGGCGATATTGGCCTCGAGCCCCAGGCCGGCGTTGAGCGCCAGTACGATGCCGTCGTTGAGAGCCAAGCCGATCACGGACAGCACGACAAAGATGATGAACTCGCGGCGGCGACTCATGCCTTCCTTGTGTGCAAACACGTACTTCATGCTCGCGACGTAGTTAAAGATGAGCGAAACGATAAAGCCGCTGGTGTTGGCGATCAGGATGTTAAGGCCCAGACCGTAGTGGAGCAGATTCATGATGCCGAAGTCGATGACCGTGGCGACGACGCCGACGACGCCAAACTTCATGATCTGCGCAAGGAGCTTTTGCATGGTACCTGCCTTAGGATGGCGCCGGGGCGCCGTGGGGATGACGAACTCAGCAAGTTTAGCCAATCCCCACGAATGGAGCTAGGCACGCTCCTCGATAGCACCGTTTCTATATGCATCGAGCAGCTGGCGCAGGTCCTGGATTTGGCTGCGAATCTTGGCGCCGGTATCGGTGTCGCTCACCATGCGGCGACGGTCTGCTTGGTCAAAACGGTTGGTCTCGCTTTCGATGTCCACGTTGCGCGTGAGTGCCTCGGCAACCGTTGTAAAGGCCCGGTGCGACTTGAGACGGCAGCCGCGCGAGCTCGAGATGAGCGTATAGCCGGCGATGCCCGTCTTGGGATGGTAGGCGCGGCAGAAGCCGCCATCGATGACCAGCAGCTTGCCCTCGGCGCGGATGGGCTGCTCGCCCTTGGTGGTTTTAACGGGTGTGTGGCCGTTGATGATGTGGCCGGTCGGCGAACATGCCATGGGGGCAACGCCGAACTCGCGCATGATGTCGTCGCAGACCGAGGGCGACTTGGTAAGCGTAAAGTACGGGTCCATCGGCTCGGCCCAGGTGCTCTTATCGGCGATATAGGCGCGCTCAAAGGTACGCACCAGGCGTCCGCTGGCGGGTGAGTTAAAGCCAATCCACAGGTACCACATCCAGTCGAGGGCGTCGCGGTCGCCTACGCGCCAGGCGCGGCGGGCGATGCGGTCGCAAAAATCGAGATAATCGCGGCCGGCGTGCCAGGTACCCAAGCAGTTCATGCTGCTAAAGGTACCATCTTCGTTGAGCGGCACGCAGCCATGGAACAGCAGGTTGCCGTTGGTGACCTTGTACATCGAGCCGTGGGTGTAGAGGAAATCGATATGGCGATGCAGGTGATCGGCGGTGACAAACTCGGACACGAGCTTGTCGATGATGTGCTGCTCCTCGGGCGTGAGCGTGTAGGGGTCAGCCGGATCGACGGTGGGGAAGTCGTTGGTCGTGAGCGGCCACACGCTGCCGTCGGTGAGCGTGACCGTGCCGGAGTCGTGGTCGATCTTGTCGAGCAACAGGCGGTCGGTCATATCGAACTCGGGGTGGCGCTGGATAATCTGGCCCTCGAGCTTAAAGAGCAGTACGTTGATGGCCTTGATGAGCGGGGTGATGGACTCACCGGCGGTGTATGTGGCATCGGCAAAGGCGACAAGCTCACGCAGCGAGATGCCGTAGTCGTTCTCCAGGATCTCGTAATTGTCGTAGCGTAGGTTGTTGCGCAGCACCGTGGCGATGCAGGCGGGCTCACCGGCAGCGGCGCCCATCCACAGCAGGTCGTGGTTGCCCCACTGGATGTCGAGCGAATGGTAGGTGAGCAGGCGGTCCATAATCTTGGCCGCGCCGCCGCCGCGGTCGAAGATGTCGCCCACCAGGTGCAGGTGGTCGACGGCCAGGCGCTTGATGAGCGAGGCAAGCGACTCGATAAAGTCGTCGGCGCTGGCGGTCTCCAGAATGGACTCCACGATGCGCTCGTGATAGCGCACGCGATAGTTGTTCTCGTCCGGATGCGTGTGTAGCAGCTCGTCGATGATGTAGGCGTAATCGCGTGGGATGGCCTTACGCACCTTGGAGCGCGTATAGCGGCTCGAAAGCGAGCGGGCGACCATGATGAGCTGGTCAAGCATCGTCTTGTACCAGGTGGGCGAGTCCTCGCGCTGGCTGCGGACCAGGTCGATCTTCTCGCGCGGGTAGTAGATGAGCGTGCACAGCTCGCCCTTCTCGTCAAAGGAGAGCGTATCGCCAAAGATCTCGTCGACATGCTCGCGCACGACGCCCGAGCAGTTGTTGAGGATGTGCATAAAGGCTTCGTACTCGCCATGCACGTCGCTCATAAAATGCTCAGTGCCTTTGGGCAGGTTGAGGATGGCCGAGAGGTTGATGATCTCGGTAAACGCGGATTGCTCGGTGGGAAACTGTCTCGACAGCAGGCGCAGATACTTGAAGTCTTGCGGATTGCGATCGAATGCGACCATGAAACACCTTCCGATAGGGCTGATAAAACTGATAAACAGCGTCAAACGTTTATCAGTATGCGCCGCTTTTGTTTCGATTGGGGACGGGCGGCCGAATTGTTAGCCGAACGGTTTGGTAAATCGATTTAGTGGAGGTAGATATGGCGGTTGAGTGGAGACGTAGGGTCGTTTTTACAGACGTATGCCTCCGGGATCGATAGAGATGATGACGGTAAAGATGTTCACTACTTTTGGCTCTATTTGGTAAATAGTGGACATTTGTACCGTATTTATGCTTGCTGTGCGATAATTTTCGTAGCAATACGTAAGGAGCCTCATATGAGTGATTTTGTCCTGACCTGTGAATCCGCCGCCGATCGAACTCGGGAGTTCTTTGAATCGCGCAATATCCCTGTCGTGTGTTTTCATTACGAGATCGACGATGATGTCTATACGGACGATCTGTATCAGTCGATTACGCCGGACGAGTTTTTTGCCCAGATTGCCGCAGGCGCCATGCCCAAGACGTCTCAGGTGAGCGTGGGTGAGTACGAGGAGTTTTGGGAGCCGCTTGTTGCCGAGGGTAAAGACGTGCTGCACCTGACGTTGTCGTCGGGTATTTCGGGTACGTATGGCTCGGCTTGCGTTGCGGCGCAGATGCTCGCGGATCGCTATCCCCAGGGCGGCAAGGTGCGCGTCATCGATTCGCTGGCGGCGTCTTCGGGCTTTGGCCTGCTGGCGGAATGTGCCGCCGACGTGCGCGATAGCGGGGCTTCACTCGACGAGACGGCTGCCTGGATCGAGGAGCACAAGCTCAACCTGCACCACTGGTTCTTCTCGACCGATCTGTCGAGCTACCTGCGCGGCGGTCGAATTTCGGCTGCGAGCGCGATCATCGGCACGGCGCTTAAGATTTGCCCGCTTATGACGGTCGATTGCGAAGGTGGGCTGTCGCCACGTGAGAAGATTCGCACTAAGAAGCGCGCGATTTCCGAGATGGCTAAGACCATGATGGCACACGTGCAGGACGGTGCGGATTATTCGGGTAAGTGCATCATGTCGCACTCGGCGTGCCGCGAGGATGCCGAGGCAGTTGCGGCGCTGATTGAGAAACAGGTTCCGCAGCTTAAAGGCAAGATTGAGATCAATAACATCGGTACTCTGATTGGCTCGCATACCGGACCTGGTACGGTGGCGCTCTTCTTTATGGGCGACAAGCGCGTGGATTAATTTGCCCCATCACATCGCTGCATGATTGCTCAAACGAAAACGGCCCGCCTCACGTTTGTGGGGCGGGCCAAGATGTTTTGCTAGCGTTTCTTTCCTCGGAAGAAAAAGCCGTGCAGTGAGGGCTTGAGCCCGCGGTTGGCGCGACGCTCCTCGACGCGCTCGTGGATCGAAGCGACGCGCTCGATGACCTCGTCGGGAATCGGCACGTCGGGATTCATGTTCTCGACCTGGCTGACCTCGGCGGCGGAGACCTGGTCGATAATGGGCACATCGTCGTGCGAGATGACAGGTGTGGCGTCTTCCTTCATCTTGCGATAACGCTGCATCATGTCGGTCTGCAGCTGCTGTGCCGAAGGCGGCGTCCAGATGATGGCGTTGGCGCCGGCAGCGATGGTCTCGCGGATGCTCTCGGGCGTCTTGCCGCCCGGTGCGATGAGCGGCAGGTTGGGATAGTGCTCGCGCAGTTCACGCAGGACCTGCGGCGTGTTTTTGCCAGCGGCGATGTTAAGAATCTTGGCGCCGGCGCGCACCTTTGCGTGAGCATCGTCGTCGCAACGTACGACCGTGGCGATGACGGGGATGTCGGCGATGTTGGTGATGTGCTCGACCATCTCGGCGGTGGCGGGGGAGTTGACCACACAGCCCGCCGCGCCCTGCATCTCGGAGACGGCTGCCATCTGAACGGAGCGCTTACCGGTCGTAGTTCCGCCGCCCACGCCTACAAAGACCGGGCACTCGGCGACGGTCAACAGTGCCTGCGTAATGGCCGGCTGCGGCGTGAAGGGGTAAACGGCAAAGACGGCATCGGCGTTGGAGTTGCGGATAACCGCGACATCGGTGGTGTAAATGAGCGACTTGATGCGGCGGCCGAAGAGCGTGAAGCCGCTGGCCTCCTCGATCTCGTCGGGCATGCGAAGGGCAGCCTTGCGCAGACGTCCGTCGATGGGCAGGGGCTCCATAGGGAGCAGGCCGTTGGGCGTGACGGCTACCTGGGGCTCGGTGAACTCGTCTGCGAGCTCGACCTCGGAGAAATCGACCGAGGCGACGATGTCTTCGTGAACCTCGGCGGGCACATCGATGGGAGCTTGGTCGTTTGCCGCGGCAGGCGTGTCGAAGGAGCTGGTGCCGACGAAGGCGTCGACGCGCTCGTTTAGATCGTTGAGGGTATCCATGGAGGCTCGATTCTATGTGATGACGGCCGGCAGGGTACCGGCAGCGTTGTGCTTGCTAAATCGTTTGACGAGTTGATTTTTCCCCGCCGCGTCCTCCGTTAGACCGAAGGGCGGCGAACGTGAAGGAGCTGTGGTGGCGGGGATCGAGGTGCTATCTTGAAAGTCCCGTTTAAAAGAGAGGTGACGCGGTATGGAATTGACAGCAATGTTGGGCTCGATTGGCCTGTGTGTGGGCGCAATCGTTGCCGCCGCGGTCATCTACTTTGTGGTCACGGCCATTAAGGGCAAAAGGGTCGAACGCAAGGAGCGCGCGATGCTTAAACAGCATCGCGACCAGCAGGGCAAACGCGCACAGAGATAGCTTGTTGAGTTTTGGATCCGTGCGCTAGCTGCGTTTTCGGATCAGGGCAATGTAGAAGCCCTCAAAGTCGCGGCTGGGCGGAATGGTGAGCGTGCCGGGCAGGCCGTTGGCGATGGCCGATACCTGACCCGCGGCAATGGCCTCGGTCAGGGCGTTGGACTCGATGCGCGGCTCCTCACCAGCTTCCTGGGCGCGGCGTGCCTCACTTTCGCTCGGCGTGCCGTCGAGGGGGATGAGCTCGCAGTCCATGTGCTTGTCGAGGGCCTCTTGCAGGGCGTCCTCGTTTTCCTGCGGCAAGATCGAACAAGTCGAATAGACGAGCGTGCCGCCCGGTTTGAGGGCTCCCATGGCGCGGTCCAGAAGTGCTCGCTGCGAGCGGGCGCACTTGCTCAGCAACTGCTCGGTGAGGCCGCGCAGGCTCTTCTCGTTGCCGCTGACGACGGTGCCCGTGCCGGTGCAGGGAGCGTCGAGCAGGATACGGTCAAAGCGGAAGAACTCGTCGAGCTCGCGTGCGTCGATGCGCATGACGGGCACGTTTTTTGCGCCTTGGCGGTGGAGGTTGGCTTCGAGCTTCTCGGCGCGGGGAATGCTCATCTCGCAGGCGGTAAGGTGCGCCTGCTCCTGCGTGAGGGCGGCGATCTGCGTCGTCTTGCCGCCGGGGGCTGCGCACATGTCCAAGATGTCCTCGCCTGCCTGGGCGCCCAGGACCAACGGCGGCATCATGGACGATAGACTTTGTAAGTAGATCTTGCCGTCGCGGTAGATGCCGAGGCCCCACAGGTCGGAAACCTGGGCCTCGGGCAGGATGAAGGCGTCTGGGTACCAGGCGACGGGGTTGTGGGCGATGCCGGCGGCATCGAGCGCCGCAGCGATGTCCTCGGCGGTCGCCTTGAGCGTGTTGGCGCGCAGCGTGACCGGGCGTGTGGCTGCAGCACCGAAGCCCTCGATCATGAGCTCGGCATCGGCGGGCGCATAGGCGCCGGCGATCGTGTCGACCATAAAGCGCGGCAGGTCGGCGGCGCAGGGAAGGGCGGCCAGCTGGTCGGAAAGCTCGGTAGCAGCAAACTGCCTGAGCTTGAGCTCGGCCTTGACCTGCTTTTTCTGCTTACGACGACGCGGCTTAGACATCCGTCTTTCCTTCCACCTAAATGATTATTCTGGGACGGGGATTAAAAAATCATTTAATGATCCCCGTCCCAAAAAGACTACTTTGCGGCGCCCGGGAATGATTTTTTAATCCCCGTCCCAGAATAATCATTCCCGGGCGCGTTGCTGTTGCCTAGTACTGGCTCTCGTGCTTGCTGAAGAAGTCGAAGCGCGGGGGCAGTGGCTTTACGCGGTGCTCGCCGGGCTTCTCGCCCAGGATCTCCACGAACTCGTCCGTGGAGGCAAAGATGTTATCCCAGCTAAAGAAAGCGACCGGGTCGACGTCGAAGTACTCGCAGATGAGCTCGCAGCCGGCCGGCACAATACCGTGCATCAGGACGGTCGCCACGCGCAGCTCGGTAAAGGCGTCGACAAGGGCCTGCGTCATCGCGGCATTGGCCGGCTCGCCCTCGAGTTTGTTGGCGGCCTTGGAGGCGTCGCTCCAGCGCTTGTTGGCGGCGCGCAGGTAGTCGTCGCACACGGCAAGCGCGCGGTGCGTCTCGAACTTGTACATGGCCTGCTCAAAGGCGAGGGCTGCCTGCTGGGCGGCTTCGACCACGGTGTCAGAAGCGGCACCGGCGGGGATGCAGCCGTTGCGGTAGGGGCTCTCGTCGCCTTCCTTGACGGCGACGCCGTAGAAGCAGCTGCGGGCCAAGCGGTTGAACACGCCGGTCAAAAGGGCGCTCTCCTTAAGGGCCGGGTCGATAACGCGCTTGTCGTCGCAGGCGCGTACCTCGTTGCCGTCCTTGTCCTTGCCGGTCACACGCGTGTCGTATGCCTTGGGGCTAAAGCTTACCGGCTTCTCGGACAGGCCGAGCGACAGCCAATGCGCGCGCATCTGCTCGCAGGTGTAGTGGTTGAGCAGGTCGTCTGCCGGCGGGGGAGGCGTCTGCGAGGACGAGCTCGCCTTTTTGCCCATGTAGAGCAGGTGATAGCAGGCGCTGACGGTGCTCTGCGTGAGGTCCCAACCCAGGGCCTCCCACATGGCGGTCTGCGCGATGCAGTAGAAGTAGATGTTGTCCTGGCCGATGAACTGGTAGATCTGAGCGTCGTCCGAGCACCACCAGTCGCGCCAGTCGAGCGAGCTGTGCTGGTAGGTGGGCGCGGGGACCTGCGTGGAATCGGCGGCGGGCTTGCCCATGAGGGCGGCATCCTGGGCGGCGACACCCTCGGTTACGCCGGCGGCCTTGGCATCGCGTGCGAGTACGGTGCGGGTGTAGCTGATGGGCGCCCACAGGCTCTCGGGCCAGCACCAGCAGGTGACGTCGGAAACGCCGTCGACCTCCGGCACCGGAACGCCCCAGTCGATGTTACCGGTGATGCGGAAGGGCACGAGCGCCTTGCCGCTGCGGAAGCGCACGCCGCCGTTGGCGAGCACCGCGTGGGCGTCGTCGCGCTCCTTCCAGCTGGGGAAGGTGACGGTAAAGCTGCTCTTGTTGCCCTCGGGCTCCAGCACGGTGTGCTCGGGCAGCTGGTCCTCAACGGCGTCGAAGGCCTCGCGGAACTTGTTCTGGATGTAGAGCTGAGCCGGCAGCAGCCACTCCTCCATGGTCTTGGAGACCACGGAGCGAACCTGCGGGTTCTGGGCGAGCTTGGCGGTGTAGGTCTTCATAAAGTCGAGGTAGGCCGGCAGGTCGAAGTAGAGGTTGTCGACTGGGCGCAGCTCGGGCACCTCGCCGGTGAGCTGGCTCTTGGGCGCGATAAGCTCCTCGGGCTCAAACTGGTGACCCAGGTCGCACTCGTCGGCATAGGCCTTTTCGGACTTGCAGCCCTGGATGGGGCAGCGGCCAATCACCTGGCGGCCGTTGAGGAACGTGCCGGCCTTGGCATCGTAAAACTGCAGCGTGGAGCGCTTGGAGATGGTGCCCTGCTCGTGCAGGCGCTCGATAATCTCGGCGGTCACCTCGTTGTGAATCTGCGCAGCCGGCTCAAGGCCCGAGCCGCCGTAGATATCGCAGCTGATGTTGTAGTTGTTGAGGGTCGCGGCCTGGCGGGAGTGATTGGACTCGACATACTCGCTAATGGACTTGTCGTAGCCCTCGTTCTCCTTGAGCTTGCGGTAGCTCTCCATGATGGGCGAGCCGTAGCAGTCAGTGCCCGAGGTGAAGATGACGTTCTCGCGGCCCAGGCGGTCGCGCAGGAAGCGGGCGAAGAAGTCGGCCGGGACAAAGACGCCACCAACGTGGCCAAAGTGCAGGCCCTTGTTGCCGTAGGGCTCGCCGGCGGTAACGATGGCGCGGCGAGGCCAGCTGGGACGGTCGTTCATGGAGTATTTGGATGCCATGGGACTCCTTCGCATATGGTAAGAGCGCTGCCGGGCGCAAGGCCTGGCGACGCGGTGGTCAATTCGTGCATATCGTTCGACATTATCGCACATGCGGACGGGTACGTGGCAGGGGCGCTATCCTAAGATGCTATGAATGAGATTTCCAACATACATGCGTTTGAGGACAAGGATTTTCTGCACGCCTGCTTTGTGTGGGGGATGGCCGTGCTTGTGGTGTTTGCCGTGTGCCTGGTGCCGGTGTTTATGCTGCTGGGCGGGCCCGCGGACCTGGATGCGGCCGACGCGGGCAGCTGGATGGCGGTCTTGGGCTGGATAGTCGGCTTGGCAGTCGTTTCTGCTACGTCGTTTGGTGTCCATGAGCTGGTGCATGCGGTGCTATTTAAAGTGCTGGCGCCTGCGGGCGCGCGTGTGACTTTTGGGGCGAACCGCGAGACGGCGATGATTTATGCCTGCGCCGAGGGCGTGGTGTATTCGCGTGCGCGGTATATGGCGATTTGCCTGGCGCCGACGGTTGTTTTGACGGCGGCGTTTGCCTTGGGGTTTGCGCTCTCGGGCTATCCGCTGCTGTGCTATCTGGCGGCAGGCTTGCATTTGTCGGGCTGTGTGGGCGATTGGTATTACGTGCGGACCATCCTGCGCGACCGTCGCATTGCCGCCTGCGAGGACACATCCTTTGGCGTCCGCTTTTTCGCAAGGTAGTCTTTTTGGGAATGATTTTTCTGGGACGGGGATTAAAAAAGGCTCTGTTAGACCAGGATTGACAT
>ERZ1034928.418-NODE-418-length-20453-cov-10.637366_pt1 | contig 20453 bp, 41 predicted proteins | sample MGYA00520627_ERZ1034928 | MGnify/ENA primary metagenome ERZ1034928 (study PRJEB33766, sample SAMN09781755) | gut metagenome | biome: gut microbiome | host: Homo sapiens | place: Madagascar | study: EMG produced TPA metagenomics assembly of the PRJNA485056 data... | reverse complement strand
CGTCGCAGTTTTTCTGCTTTCTGCACGTGTTTTTTATTGTTTCAAGTGCTTGTTTAAGTTCAGGTGTCATATTTCGCCCTCCTCATTCAGGTTCGCGCCGCAGTTCGGGCAAAAGTGCATAAATCTGTCATCGATACGCTTGCCACAGCGAGAGCAGAATGGAATTTTGTCAATGTAGTGAACGTATTTCAGAAAATAGACCGGTTCACCTTCCCATAAATGCCCGCTGTTATAATATGTTTCTTCTCTGACTTCCCGTTCCTTCCAGATTATATGTGCGTCAGCCATTTTTATCCTCCATTATTTTTAGCCGTTCCCCGAGTCTGTTGAAATCATCAAGCAATGTCCTAAGCCCATCTGGATCGCTGTGCAAGCACGTTTCGCAGATAAGATTGCATCCGGCGGTGAATTTCCACGGACAGTTCATAAACGCCATTGAGCGTTTTTCGAACGTGTTGTTCATTCTTCCTCCTCCGGTTTGTACAGTGCGTCAGCCAAGGTCTTGGTCGCACTATTCGCATTTTCCCATGTGTCACTTGCGGAGCGACCAAATTCGGCAGCGGCTTGCCACACTGTGACACGCTCCGCCTCTTCCGCTTTCTTTTCCTCCGGTAGCTCTCTCAGATACGGACACTTGCCGCCATAATAGACCATACACCCCGGCAAACTCCAGTCGCCACTGCCAAAGGCGTAGCAAACATACCCCCATGCGTCTCGATGCGCCCATAGGCATTCTTCCACCGTTTTTGGCATTTTATCAACTAAGATTTTCATTTTCGTCCTCCTGTATCCTCCTAAGCCGCTCCCAGTCATCATACGCGCCGTGCGTCTGCTTTCGGCAGTCGGTCTCGTTGTCGTAAAGCTCGCAGCGTCTGAAGCTGTCGAACTCCCACAGCCCGTGAATCTGCCGTCCGCGGTCGTCGAACAGCCCGAGCAGGTCATCGCCGTCGTCGGTTTCAAACAGTTCACACACATGCCCGCGCTTCACGCGCCCGTTCTGGTTCACGTAGTATTCGTTGAATCCCAGCGACTTGTCCCGCGGCGACGGGATATAGGCTTCGATCTGCTTCCGTGTCTTCTCGTCAATCATGATTTCTCCTCCTTCTCTTCTCAGCGGCGATCTCTGCCGCGCAAGCCAGATACCCGCAGGCGTCGATATAGCTGTCTCCCTTAAACGTCCCGGTCATGATCCTCGCGACTTTCATAAGCGCCATGAGCATCGCGACGTCGTCGGGATTGAGTGTCACCTGCGCCCCGCCATCTGTGCAGCGCTCCGACAGGTACACCTCCCAGAATCTCGCGATAACTGCGAAATTATCTTCCGGTTTCCCATACTGTTTTTCTCTGTCCCCGGTCACGATTTTCTTCGCGGCGTCGAGGATTTCGGCGCGGGTAGTTGGTGTATCGGTTGGTGTATCGGTCTCAGTTGGTGTATCAGTTGGTGTGCCGACCTTTTTGTTGACGCCAACAATATGCTCGTCAAGCCCGAAATCGCTGTCCCACCACATCGGGATTCCGTCGATCTTGCAGCTCAGGTTGTCGCGGCAGAACAGGCAGCCTTTGCACTCGTCGCGGTATCCCTCACAGTTCACGCTCAGTATCTTTGCGGCTTCCCGCAGCTTCTCGTCTTCGTTTCTCATAATCGTTCTCCTCATTTCGATTTTATAACTATGTGTGTTCTCCCGCGCCCGAGGAGTTCGTCCTGCATCATCTGTGCGACTTTGTCCTCCTCGGCGGTTTCGGGTCTGTAGTTCTTTCCGGCTCTTTCGGCGTAGTCGGACGTGATGTCCTCGATGCCTTTCAGGACATACAGCAGTCTTTTGTCGCCGAACCCTGCGATATCATTCAGCGCGAGGCAGGTGGCGAGTAAAATTCGGTTCGCGTAGATTTTCTGCCGTTCCGCGAACTCGGCGTCGACCATTGCCCGGACGGCTTCCTGCGTCCCTGCCGGGAGGTTTTTCCGCGCGGTGGCGGGGGACATTCGTGCTTTCATGGTTCAGCCCTCCTGTAGGTGTTCCGCCTCGACGGGAAGAGCTTGCGGTTTTCGGCGCGGAGCTGGTAGAAGTCGCTCCGCGACCTGTGCAGGGCGTCACAGATTTCCGATTCGCTGATATCGCGGTCGGACCACATATCGGCGGCGCGGGCGATTTCCTCCGGCGACCAGATTCTTCCGCGTTCATGGCGGCGGGGGAAGAGTTCACGGTTCCGTTGCATGACGCCCCGGACGGCTTTCTCCGACCGGCAGACGGCTTCGGCAATTTCGCAGATGTCCGCTCCGCGGTTCCAGCATTCTGCCATATACTGAATGTCCTCGTCCGACCATCTGCCGCGGTTGACGCCTTTTTCGATGTGGCTTTCCGCGACGCGGTCGGTGTTGTCGTGTCCGCGCTCCGGCGGGACGACGGTGACGAGACCTTTCAGGATTTTCCGGATGACCATGACCGGAAGCTTCGTCCGGGCAGCGATTTCGTGGAGCTTCTTTTCCGGCTCGGGGGTGTTTTCGAGTTCCGCGAGGATTTCGTCTTTGGTGATCATTTTTTGCACCTCCTCGGAAAGATGTCGCGAAAGGCGCTTGCCGTGGCGTAGACGGTCGCGGGCTTGATGTGAAACTCTTCGGCAATTTGCTTGACGCGGACACCCTGCTTCCATCTTTCGGCCATCGTGAGGACCCGGGTGTCCCTGACGATTATCGACGCGCGTGGGTATTTGCGGGTGACGCCGTACAGCGATTTGACGGTCACGCCGTAATCGGCGGCGATGTCGCTGTACCTTTCGCCTTGTTTCAGCCGCTCGACGATCTCGTCGATTTTGTCTGGTGTCCACTTAGCGTGTCTGCCCATTTCTGATAAGCCTCCTGACTACAAGTTCTGTGATTCCGGCGTTGTCGAGACCCGAGACGTCGATACCGAGGTATCCGCCGTCGAAGACGATGTAAACGTGCTCCTTTGCCCCTACCTTGCCGTATGAAACGGCGAGGATATCGTCGTCCAGTGCGCGGAGCAGCGGGGAGAGGCGGGAGTGGACGAAGTCGGATTTCTTCACGGTCATCCTCTCCCTTCGCAGCTTCTCCACCGGGCGACCGGGCGGCTAGAGTACGCCTCTTGCAGCAGGTAGAAGCCGTAATGCCTGTCCGGCTTGAAGGGGTTAGAGTGGGCGAGGACAAGCTCGTCGATGAACAACATGTCAAAGATGCCGCGGCTTATCGCGTAGCACCAGTACCGGCGAAATCTCCTGCCGTTGAGGCGGATCGCCTCGGGGTATATATCAGTGTGCCATCCGTCCGGGTAAAGAGTATCAACCTGTGCAACGAGCGAGCGGATGGTGTCGGTCATCTTCTTTTTTTGCCTTTTGTTCATAATGTTCTCCTTTTTCAGCCTTAAAACGGCAGCTCTTCCTCATCGCTGAGGACTTCAAATTGCGGCGCGTCCGGGTACTGCGATCCGGCGGTGTTCCCGGTCTTCTGCTCGCTTTTCGAGTCGACGAAGTACGCTTCATCGGCGACGACCTCGGTGACGTATCTTTTGTTCCCGGCGTTGTCGGTGTAGCTTCGCGTCTGGATTCTGCCGGTGACGCAGATGCTCGAGCCCTTGTGGAAGTATCGGCTTATAAACTCTGCCGTTGCTCTCCATGCGACGCAGTTGATGAAATCTGCTGTCGGCTGTGTCGTCGTGCCGTTTTCGGCTTTCGCGGCGTACTTTCTGCCGACCGCGACGGCAAACGACATGACCGAGGTTCCGCTCGCTGTCTGCTTGAGTTCGGGGTCGGCAGTGAGCCGTCCTCCGAGGATGACTTTATTGAGATTCAGGTTCGCCATCGTTTTTCATACCTTTCATTCCGCGCCGGAGTGCCGCCTGGAAGAATTCCTCGGTGTCGAAGCCGCTTTCGGCGTCTCCGATGGTCTGGTTCTCCTTCCGGCTCCGGGGCTTTTTGTAATCGTCGTACTTCCCGGCGAGGACTTTGTCCATGTTCGCCGGATCGGTGAGCCAGCCGATGGTGCATCGCCATCCGCTTTTCGGCTCGCTGAGGAAGCGGCTCGATGCTGCCCTCTCAAAGACCGCCGTATAGTCCGCGAGCGGTCGATCGGCCTTGAAGAGATTGACCATGAGCTTTGCGTCCTTTTCGGGAGGGGGGAGTGACGGAAGGAGTCGTCGGTATTCCTCGATAATGAATCCGACTTTTCCGTCTGTGTCGTCCGTCCCTGTGGAAACTGTGGATAATTCAGGGGTTTCTGTAACAGAAACTCCCGCAGAGACTGTAGATATATTCTCTTTTCTTTTATTTACTTTACTTTGTGGCATTTCTGCAACAGAAACTCGGGTTTCTGCGACAGAAACGGGGGTTTCTGTAACAGAAACCGTGTTTTTGGGCGCACTTTCCAAAGCCCCATCGACTTTACGGTTGTCGAGAAGCCAGTACTTTGTTAAATTGACCTTATTCCTCCGTGTGACGGCGGCATACCGTGTCTGGATTGCGACGGAAGTTATAACGTTCTGCCTCACGAGGGGTGCATTGATTAACCCGATCTCGGCGCAGTAAAGAATAACTTCAACACTAAGGTCCGTGGCACTCATCCCCGTTTTCCTAAACCAACTTTCACCGACTGTGCGGACAATTAACTGTCCAACTTTCGACAGCGGCAGTTCTAGATAGTAGCCCTCGCGGTAGACGAGCGTTAACAGGACGTCGAAGACCGTGAGACCGAGCGGACCGTACTTTAAGGCAAGGTCCACGATCTTCTCATCCTGATAAAAGTCAACATCTTTCGGAAAGTACGCAAGCCCTTTTCGTGCGGGTCTTGCCATCTCTCACCTCAAAAATCTTTCTCGTCGATACCCTCGGCGACAGGGATGACCAGCCGGAGCGCTTCGTCCGGGCTGTAGCACACGGCGGCGAGACACCCCGCGGCTTGTGCTTTGGTGATAAATTCTATCTGCTTCGGTGTGGGTTTGTTGGGCTTTACCTTGCACTCGATGTAGACGGCTTTCCCGTCGCTCTTTCGATAACCGGAGAGGTCGGGGTAACCGGCGGGGACGCCGGTCGAGAACCATCTGCCGTCGGGGGTTTTCATCCGCCCGACGTTTACCCGGTGCAGTACGCAGTAGGGGTAGAGCACCCGGATGACGGCGTTCAGAAGCTGCGATTCATTCCTCCACAGTACCATGGCCGCTCTCCGCTCCGCCGCGGTCATAGTCCTCGGCGGTGATTTCCGGCGCCTTTCCGGCGGCGTTCTTCATCTGCTCGTTAAAGTATCTTGCGACTTTGGCGTCGGCGGCGTCGAGCTTTCCGAGGAGCTTGAATTTCACGACGGAGTACTTCTGCCCGCTCTGCGACATCTGCGGCGCGAGCGAGAATTCGGTGACAACTTCGCAGGGCTTGAGGTGTTTCGACGCGAGCGTCGACAGACGGTAGTTGCGGAAGGCTTTGAGCGACGTCGGCGGGAGCGAGAGAATCAGCGGAATCGCCGAGCCCTCGACCATGATGTAGAGCCGGTGCATATTTTTGCAAGCCTTACCGGGTCCTTTGCTCGAGGAGCCGAAGACGTTCCGCGGGCACTGCTCGCAGAAGGCGCATTCTCCGGATACCGTGTCGACGCCGGTAACAGCGTCCATCGATGAGCAGACCGGCGGGGTGTTGCCGCTCGAATCCTCGTCGAAGTAGGCGTTGCAGTTGTGGTTGTAGACGATGACGCCCGAGAAGTTCGGGACGCTCGTGCTGGTGTCCTCGTCGCCGGTGTCGATTTCAAAGTTCTTTCCGCCGCCGGTGGCGACTTTGGCGCGGAATGTCGCGATTCCTCCGACCTCGCTCTGAGCGGCGGCGATTTCGGCGTAGTCCTTTTTGATGGACTCGAGGTCGAAATTCAGCTCGGCGACGGGTTCGGGATTTTTGAAGAGTTGTAAACTCATCCCCATCTTTCAAGTTCCTCCGTGTTTCTTGGGACGACGACGTCGTTCCAGAATTTTTTCTCGGTCGCGATGATTTCGGCGATATCTTCGTCGTTTCGTGGCACTTCGTACCATACAAACTTCTGATTCCCGATCAGCGCGGCAAGATACCATTTTTTCCATCCCGTGACCGCCATGTAGTGTTGCATCTGTACGTAGTAGTTCGCGGGGTATTCGTCTTCGGTAAACTTCCGGTCGTTGTACACGGTCGTCGTTTTTATCTCGAGACCGTAGTCGACGCCGTAAAGTTTCCGGTCGATGTTCGCGAACATGAACGGGTTTTCGCCGGAGACGATGATTTTGTTGAGCCGGTGGACCCGGAGCCCGGTCGCCTCGGTGAAGAGATCGGCGACGAAGGGCTCGAGGAAACTTCCGACGCGGCAGGCGAGCGGGGACGTTTCGTCCGGCTCGCTGACCTTTGACTTATAAATGTCCTTCGGGCGCGACCAGCTGTAGACCTCGCGCGGTAGGACGAGAGCGGGGGAATCGCTTCCTCCGATGCCTGATTGTCTCGCTTTGAGCCAATCGGCGCGGCTCATGCCGACGGTTGAGATATAGGTGTTCATATCATTTCCACCGCCCCTGCCTCAACCGCCATCATGCAGTGGCGGCAGCCGATGATTTCGGCGGTTTTGCGCTTGACATAAAGTGTGTCGAAAACCGAGAGCTCCTCGCCGCATCCAGGGCACCGGAGCGGCGGCTCCGGCTCTTCGGCGTACCCTGTCCGCTCTATCCGCTCGATGTCCGGGTGATCTCTGAGGTCGTTCATTTGATCTCCTCCAGCGGGACAAGCTCCGCTTTTTTGTATTTGTCATTGCCGACGCTGTCGGCGTTCGACGCGATCATCGCGAGGGACAGCCGTGCGGCGTCCGGGATTTTTTCAACCGAGATCAGAGCGACGACGATGAATCCGCTTTTCGCGACGACGTATGTGCCGTTGTTCGCGAACCTGAGCCAGAGCGACAGCTCGTCGCAGTCTTTGAGCGGCGCGAGGTAGTCGGCGTCGATAAAGGCTATGGTCGAGGTGCCCGACATGGCGGTCAGGGGGATGAAGCTCCGCCCCTTGTACTCGAGCGTCCATGCGGTGGGGGCGAGCGCGTGCTCCTCGTCGGCGACGTCCTCGAGGGAGTAGCCGCGATCGGTGAAAACCTCCTCTGAGAGGGTGCGGACGGCGAAGCTCTCGTCGTCCGACCGGACGTCGAAGAGTGTGCGGACCGATGATTCGGTGAGGTCGATTCCGCCGAAGACGGGGTAAATAGCTCCGGTGGTTCCGAGCCACTGGTCGCCGTTCAGCCGGTTGACGATGACCGTCGTTCCGGCTTTACAGATTCGCTTTGCTTTTTGCAGTAACACTTGACAAATCTCCTTTTCTGTGGTATAATGTTGGTGTCATAAAGGTCTCCTTTTTTTGAGGTCCGCGCGGAAGTTGCAGTTCCGGGCGGACCTTTTCATATCCTGACGAGCAGGATGTCGCCGCCGATGGTCTGTTCGACGCGGAAACGAACGTCGTCGCGGTTGATTTCCTTTGCCGGGACGAAAGCCCGGTCGCGTCCTTCGCGGTCGAGCTCCCGGACGAGGGCTTCGGCGAGGGTCTGCGCGGTGACCTCGAGGGCTTTTTTCGCCGCGGTCAGCTCGTCGATTTTGCGATCCTGACGGCGGATGAGGTCGGTCTGGACCTCGAGCATTTTTTCGTAGGTAACGTCACTCATTGTCGTCTTCCTCCTCGTCTTTTTCCTCCGGCGCTCCGTTGAGCACCCATTCGACGATATCGGCAAGGGCGTCGATGTCCGAGTTGTTGATGTCGTCACCGAACCGGATATATGACCTTTTGCGCTTTCTATCGGTGTTGACCATCAGGTCGCCGTCTTTGTCCACCCAGACGCTGAAATGGACTTTTGATGCCGTCGCGGCTCTGAGCGCCTGCATGATGAGGTCGTACACCAGCGCGTTCTGTGCGCTTTTAATCGTTGCGAGCCGGTCTTTGTTGTCCGTGGTTTGTGGTGTCATTTTTTGTCTCCTCCTGTTTTTGTTTTTCGATGTGCCGTCTGACGGCGTCGAGCGTCGCTTTCGCGAGAAGCTCGCGGTTTTCTTTACTGAGAGCTGAGAGCGTCATTTTCTGCGGTCTCCTTTCTTGGGGTTTCGCCGATCACGATGCCTTTCGCGATATTGAGGATATCGCGGCGCGCCGTTTCACTTTTGATGGTTTTGAGCTCCTGAATCATCTCGGCGAGGAACTTGGTGTCCTTGTCGAGGGTAGTGGTGTTTGCCATGGTTTTTTCTCCTTTCTGTTTTTATGCGGCTGTCGGGGTTTGTGACCGTCTGCCTGACCGCATTACCGGGGGCTTATGCCCCCCGTCACTCTGCTTTGGTGATGTAAACTGCCGTGAAGATTTCGCCGACGACGTGAGCGAGAGCGAAGCTTCCTTTGTCGTCGAACCCGAGCGCTCGGCGGACTTTGTCTGTGAGGCGCTCTCTTTTGGCGTCCCTTTCCGCGCGGTCGCGTCTCCGCTCGTCCTCGGTGTCGAACTCCTCGAAGAGCTTCGTGGGCTGGCTTTCGTACCACTCGTCGAGCGCGATGTGGTTGAAGCGGATAGTTCTTGTCTCGACACGGAAGGTCGTGTCCTCGAGACCGCCGGGGGAGTCGAGGAAGGATCCGGTAGCGACGGTTTCGATCGTGAATTCGGGGTTGGTGAATATATCAGTCATTTTGTTGTCTCCTTGATATTATCTTAGTACCATCAATACCGTTCTTGCGTCCAATCTGGTATTGACGATACTATTATACCATACTTTCTTGGTTTTGTCAAGACCTTTTTTCAAAAAAATATTTATATTTTTGATATTGACAATACCGGTCGAGTGTGGTATAATAGTATATGAAAGGAGGTGATCAAATGGGAGAGACGAACATTTCCGAAGCCGGCATGGAAACCAATGCTCGCGTGAAGCAAGTGCGTGAAACGCTCGGTTTATCGCAGGCAAAATTCGCGGAAAAAGTCAAGCTCGGAATCGGCACCATCAAAAACATCGAGTATAGCCTGACCGAACCGAACCCGCGCTATATCGAGCAGATAGCGGAGATATGCGGGGTGGACATTGTCTGGCTCGAGACCGGGGACGGTGAGATGTTCCGGAAGATGACCCGGCGCGAGAAGATCGCGAGTTTCGTCGGCGAAGCGCTGGCTGACGAATCGGACAGCTTCCGGTCGGAGTTCATCTTGACCTTGTCGGCGCTGAGCGACGACGGGTGGAAAAAGCTCCGGGACGTGATCCACGAGTTTAAGAAAGCCGAGGACAAAATCCGGCAGGACAGCGAGTAAAAAAAGAGAGGGACGGTCAGGCGACCGTCCCTTTCTTATTTGGTTTTCATTCGGCGTATGTAGGCGTAGACTTCGTGCAGTTCCTCCGGCGTCATTTTTTTGAGTTTCGCGATGATGACCTCGAGCAGTGTGACCATTTCGACATTCTCCTTTATTTTTCTATTTTTTACGCAAAACTATTGACAAATCACCAAAAAAGTGATATAATTATTATGTCAAAAAAATATATATCCTGCATCCATTATACATTAAAAACCAACAAAAAGCAAGGGCAACTATAGGGCGACAGTAGGGCAACATGAACGAAAGGGCGATGACCTGGAATGAACCTGACGGTGAACCTCCCGCGGCTTCGCGAGAAGATGAACGAGCGGCAATTGTCGAACGCTCGTCTGGCGTTGGAGTCGAAGGTGTCCGAGAGCACGATAAAGCGGATTCTCAGCGGTTCGCCGACAACGTTGACGACAGCGGAGATGATCGCTCTGGCGCTCGAAACGACGGTCGATGAGCTGACGGCGGATGAACCCGTCGCGGACCCATCGTTGACCGGCGGTGAGCCGGGCAATCAGAGCATTGACGAAGATTGTCCCGGGATTGACGCGGATTATCCCGCCGTTAACCTGGCGGAGATCGAGGCGGAAAGGGAGAAGGACATGAAGGCGGCACTGGCGGCGCTTGAAAAAGTGTATCTCGAAAGGATCGAGGACTGGCGGCAGCGTGTCGAGGACCAGAAGGCGGCGAACGCGAGGTCGCGGCGGGAGTGCCATGTGCTTTTGTTTTTGATAGTTCTGCTCGTCGCGTTCGTTTGCACTATGCTTGCAGTGGACGTTTTTAATCCGCATGTCGGATGGGTGCGGGAATGAAAGGGAGACAATAAGATGAAAAAGACGATTACAATGATTTTACTCGCCGCTATGCTGGCGGCGACCGGCTGCGCGTCTTCCGACATTACGGTCGGTACTGGATCGTGGGACGGCAAGGAAGGGACGACGGCGGAAAAGAGCGAAGCGGCGTCGGAGCTGACCGACGTGACGACGAAGGTGTTCACGAATTCCATCGGCACGGTGTGGGTGGTCGGAATCGCGACGGTCAAGAATACTGGCAACTGCGATTTGTATATCTCAAACACCGGCATGGACATCGAGACGGCGGACGGCAAGCTCGTCGACACGATGACGTTAGCTTCGGCAACTCCGACGGTGATTTCCCCCGGCGAGACGACGATTATATACGGCGAACAGACGGTTTCGGCGGAGGGAGATTATAAGGTCGTCCCGACCTATAAGGCGGTCGAGGCGAAGATCCCGAACACTCGCTATGAAGTCAGCGACGTGTCGCTCAGCGAGGATGACCTCATGGGGACGCTCGAGGTGGTCGGTCGCGTCGAGAATGGCGGCGACGAGGACCAGAGCATGATTGAGGTTGTGGTGATTATGTACGACGCCGACGGAAAAGTCCTCGGCGTGATGACGACATATACCGACGAGATCGCAGCGGGAGCGAAGGGAACGTTTAAGATGTCAAATATCGGCGACGCGAACAAAGTCGCGCTCGCGGACATCGACCACTATGACGTGATGGCATATCCCGGAATGCAGATGCAGTTCTGAGGAATGAGCAGAGCGGTTATATACGCCAGGTTCTCATCGCACAATCAGCGCGAGGAGTCGATAGAGCAGCAGGTCGCGGAGTGCCGGGCTTTCGCGGCGGCGAACGGTTTGACGGTCATTGACGTGTACGCCGACGCGGCGATAAGCGGTCGCTCAGACCGCCGCCCACAGTTTCAGCGCCTGCGCCGGGACGCCGGTAAAAAAATCTTTGATACAATTATAGCATATAAATCGAGCAGAATCGCTCGAAATATGTTGAACGCGTTAAATTTTGAAGTCGAGATGACGAAGTGCGGCGTGAACGTTCTCTACGCGAAGGAGGAGTTCGGCAACACAGCCGCCGGGCGCTTCGCGCTCCGGACGATGATGTCCGTGAATCAGTTTTACTCGGAAAATCTCGGCGAAGACATTAAGCGGACGCAAGCAGATAACGCGCAGAGCTGTAAATCCAACGGTCCTGCGCCTTTCGGCTATAAATCCGGCGCGGACGGTCGGTTTGAGATTGACGAGCCGAGGGCGCAGATTATCCGTGAGATATACGCGCGGGTGGCGGCGGGCGAAACTCTCGCGTCGATATCTGCGGACTTTAACGCCCGCGGGCTGAAGACCCGGACCGGCGGGAAGTGGGGGCGGAGCAGTTACGGAGCGATTCTCGGAAATGAACGATATCTCGGAATTTACATTTTTGACGGCGTCCGCACTGAGGGCGGGATGCCGCAGATCATAGACCGGCAATTATTCGTGGAGGCAATGGCGGCGATGAAAAGGAAAAAGATAAGTCCGTCGGCTGATTATCAGCTGACGGGCAAGTTGTATTGTGGCAAATGCGGACGAGCGATGACGGGAATCTGTGGCACTGGTCGCGCCGGAACGGTGTATCATTACTATGCTTGCACCGGGCGAAAGTCGGGAACCGGATGCGACAAGGAGCACGTCGGCCGGGACCAGATCGAGGACGCTGTCGCGCGGGCGCTCGCGGAGCGGATCATGAGCGACAAGATCATCGACCAGATGGCGGACGAGGTGATGGAGTTTCAGCGCCGGCATAAGGATAACCCGGAAATAAAGATGCTCGAGGAGCAGAAAGCGGAGAACGCGAAGGCGATAAAAAATATTCTGTCGGCAATAGAGGCGGGGATTTTCACGGAGTCGACGAAGGCGCGGCTGATGGAGCTCGAGGCGGAGAACACGAGGATCACGGAGCAGCTGGCGATGCTGACGACGAGTCAGATAGACGTGACGCGGGATCAGGTGATCGGCTACCTAAAGAGTTTCCGCGGCGGGGACATCGAGGACAAAAAATACCGGGCACAGCTTTTCCAGACTTTTCTGGTCAAGGTCTTCGTCTTCGACGACCGGCTGAAGGTGATCTTCGATCCGCTCGGCAGCGGCAAAAATGAGATCGACGTCACGCTGGACGACCTCGGCGAGATTGAGAGCGAGGGCGACGGTGTTCGCCTGAGCTCCGATTTGCCCCACCACATCGGTCTCAGGCGAACACCATATATCATCTTTATGGTCTCGCTTGTGACAAAATAACGAAAACCGAGGGTTCAGTCCCTCGGTTTTTTGTTTAATTGTATTTTTGCATTAACATTGCCAGAGCTGCTTTCGCTTCCGGAGTTTTGGTAGAAATATCAGCTGCGCGATCATAGTTGTATACCGTCTCTTCGTCCTGCTCGAGCGTGAGTTTCGATATCTTACCGTTCTCAATGCCCCACGGGCTCGGTTCATCGTAATGCTTCACCCAATAGTGAACTGGCACTTTCGCTCCGTTCGCTTTTTTAATTTCGATTGTTCCTTCGCTCCACACTTCGAATTCTCCTTATCTTGTTATCCTACGGTTATCGGGTTATCCGCTCCCTTACCTTACGTATATATTATACCATACTTTCTCGATTTTGTCAAGGGGTATGCGAGAAAAAAATATAATTTTCTCGCAAAATCAAAAAAAAGAAGCCGGGGCGCCCCGGCTCATCTTTTATTTCTGATATCCTTCAATCGCCCGCGCGATGATCTCCGAAAATGCCATCCCAGTCTCGCGCTTGAGTGCCTCGAGCCGTTCCCGAGTCTTTATCGGCAGGATGACCAGCGTGGCTTTCTCGGTCTCTTCCGGATTGCCGAAAGCTGCGATATACTCGTCGCCGTCGAGATATTCCTCCGCCCATTTCATGGCGGTTTCGCGGGAAAGCAGCTGTATCTTCTCGCCGCCTGACCACTCGTTTTGCCCGATGGTCACGGCGTAGCGGCTGGAAGGTCCTCCCTCGCCGTATAGGAAGAATTTTCCGGATTTCGTCCGGTAAAGTTCCTCGCTCCAGTGGGCGAAATCGCGGACGCCCAGGTAGGACGCCGATCCGAGGTGCTTGGCTGTGCTGGTGTCGCAGAGGACGCCTTGTATAACTTTTTTCATTCTTTATCTCCTTCCGTTATGCGGTACTCAACCGCTCTGGGTTTCTTCTTCTCGTCGCCGCGCCGGCAGATGTACGGCGCGATATAAGTCAGGTGCTTGTCGGCTCCTCGCCGTGCGTAGTGCCCGCGGACGTTCCACGCGAGCGTCCGGTAGTTGTACTCTTTTCTAGGCAGGGGGTCGTTTTCGCGGATAAAGATAACCTGCCGTTTCTGGTGCTTGATCGTCACGGCGGTCTTATCGGGCTTGCGCTTTTTCGGCTTCTTGCCGGTGGTCTCGGCGGATTTCGACTTGACTTTTATCACCTTCGGGGCGGCTATCTGCTCCGAGCGGTGATATAATATATAGCTCTGCACCGCGATGACGCTGCGGATGACTTCCTGCGCGTGTTCCTGATTTTCCTCGAGGGCTTCACGCGCTTCCTCTTCGGTGGGCTCTTCGGCTGTTATGCCGGCGCGCCAGATGCCGGACTTGGCGTCGAGATCATCGTAGTCGAGATCGATGATGTAACGCCGCTTTTCTTGGTCATATACCGTGACGACCGCTTTAGTCAGTGATGGTTCGTAATCGACAAGCAGTTCGGTCTTCACCGTCCATTTCAGCCATTCGTGCGGCTCGAGCTTGTCGTACTCAGGCGGAATTTTCATTTCGGAGTACTGATCAAGTTCGTCGTCGTTCAGCCGCTCGAATCCTCCCGCAAGGAATCTCGGGACATCGCTCACCGGCACGGAGCATTTAATGCTCGCCGGGTACTCGAGGACGAAGCGGTTAAATATCGGCGGGACGAGCGGCGAGAGGTGGTTTTCGTCGAACCACCTCCGCACTTGACGAAGCATGGTTCCCTCGAGTACGACGCGCGGGAGTTTCGCAAGTCGTTTGTAAGATATCATTTCCGCCATGTCATTCCTTCTCCTTTTTCTCTTTTTTCATGCCATAATCAGTTCCAGAACTCAATCGTGACCACCTTGATGTCGGTGTCGGTGACTTCGTAGACGGAGCCCGAGAACGGGTGCGGCATATCTTTATAGATGTCCGGGTCGGTGTCGCCGGTCTGGATGCCGAATAGCGCTGAGAGGTCACCGTTCGCGTCATAGACGATGTCCATGTCAGTGTCAGCGTCACCGTCTTTGTTGATCCAGACTTTGCCCGGAAGTTCATCGCGGATGTCCTCGACGTCGCGGACCTTCACGATCTTCGCGTCTTCGTCGTCGACTGGCCACTCCATCAGACCGAGTGGGGCGAGTAGCATCGGGACGCGATTGTCTTCGTAGCTGCTCCAGTTGGTGACGATCACGGCTTCTTCGCCATGGATGATGATCCCTGCCTCGTGGGCAGTGTCGTTGTACAGGTTAAACATGATTTCTCACCTCTTCCAAATTCATCGCGGTCAGCACGGCGTCGATCACAAGATCGGTGACTTCCGCAAGGTCCTCGCCGGTCGCGTGGCGGAAGCTCGGCGCAACCTCGCCGAAGTCCTCGGCGGAGTTGTTTCCGAACGAGAACCCCCACGAGCGACCATCGAGCAGCTCGACGGAGACGTGAGCGTCGCGACCGAAGTCGCCGCAGTCGTGGTCGAAGTAGTCTGCCACTGCAACCGAGCCGTCAGTCAACTCGATAAGTGCGCCACCCTCCGGCTGAGAATATCCGCCACCATTGCTGGCAAGAGCGGGATTTGCGAAGGGGTTGGATTCACAGCCCCAGAAAGTTAAGATTTTCATTTTTGCTTCTCCTTTTTTGTTTTCTCTCCGTCGAGCCGGTAAGACAGCTGGACTATTATTCTTCGTCCGGGTCGAACAGTGCGACCATCTCGTGTTTTTTCTGATCGTAGAGGCTGCATTCGCCTTCCTTAGCGGCGGCGTATTTTTCGTACGCTGCTTTCGCCTCGGTGAGGTCGTCATACAGCTCGGTGACACCATACGTCGCGGCGGTGTCGGCGCAGACCTGATACCGCCCTTCGGGGCGTGCGACGTAACGGACGCCGCCGTCCGGTTCGGTGATCTTGTACAGCTGGAGTCCGGGGTATTCGCTCCAGACGTTGTTGTGGTCGTCGGGGTCTGCCTTGACCTCGATGGCTTCGCCCTCCGGGAGGCTGTCGCCGTAATCGAGGAGGTCGAACTCTCGGTAATAATCCGTTCCGGTGCGGTCGCTGTGGCTTGTCATGATTCTGATGGTGCTCATTTTTGTTCTCCTTCTCGCCGTGTAGCCGATGCGTCAGCTTGATTTCTGGGATGCCGCCGATACGCTCGACGGCTCAGGAGCGGCTGATCAGCCTATGATCAGGTCTTCGGGGGCTCTCTTAAGATACTCGGCTATGAAACCCGCGTAGTCGTCCTCGTCGCCTTGCCATTCGTTTGCGAGCTCCTCGCGGACTTCCTCATCCATCATCGAAGCAATCTCGTCCATGCCGACGGCTTCGACTGCCTCCTCAGGTGTGCAGTAGCTTCTGCCGTTGTTGACGCTGATGCCCTTCGGCTGCTTATCGCCATCGGTCTCGTCGTCGGTCTCGTCGCTGTCGGTCTCTTCAGCCGTGTCATACGATGTCCCGACCCAGGGCTCGGGGTTAGCGATGATGTCGTCGTAGACGCCGATCTTGCTCTCGATGTAAGCTTCGTCGTCTTCGTCGATCGTGAGGGTCGGGAGGCTCACATCGTCGTCGCCCGGTTTCGTCCAGACGAAGCCGTTCCGGAAGGAGGGTTCGCTGTAGCCGAGTTTCTTCATCTCGGTCGCGAGGTTGGGCTTTTCGCTCCACTTGCAGCGGACGATCGCCAGTACTTCGCCATTACCGGCTTTGAGCCAGTAGCGAACATCGGGGTTGAAGGCGTCTTTCTTGGCCCGCGCGTTAGCGATAACAGATGCGATTCTTGCTTCGTGGGTGGTGATGGTCTTTTTCATGGTTGTTCTCCTTCTGCGGTTTCTTGGGTTATCCGCTCCCTTACCTTACATATATATTATACCATACTTTCTCGATTTTGTCAAGGGGTTTGCGAGAAAAAAATATATTTTTCTCGAAAAAGTTTTAAGTAAAAAAAGAGGGACGTTCCCGTCCCTCCGGCTCAAGCCTTGAATTTCATGACTTTATCCAGCAGTTCCCGGTAAGCCTGACGATGCCACTCAATCAGCTCATCGGTCACTCCGTCGACAGCTCCGTGCATGGTCATCGCGCGGTCGTACCATTCCTTGACCTTCCCGAGCCGGTACTTAGCGTCTTCGATAAACAGCGCCGCGAGCTCTGGTTTCCCCGCTTCCTTCGCGTCTTCGGCGTATTCGTACGCCATCCCCGCGTCCTTGATGCCGTCGGTCGTCATCCAGATGACGCCGCGCATTACTTCGTCTTTCATTTTAGCCTCCGATTATATATCCATACAGCTTGTCCACATCGGCGGCGGTCAGAGTCAGAGCGCCGACGAGCGGTACGTCGAAAGTTATCGCCCCGCGCTGCGCCTGAGCCGCGAATTCGCGGTAAACCGCGTCGATGTCGATTTGATCCTGCTCATCTATGACTCCCATCGCTGAGACGACGGGATTAGTTTTCAGTGTATTAAAAATTTCTCCCGACCGGGACAGCATACGAGACGCTGCCGCGCCGAGGACCCATTTCTGCCAGCCGGGGATTTTCGCGAGGATTTCCGTATCGAGATACCGCTCAATCCCGGCTGTTGCTTGTGCCAGAGTTACCATATCATCACCTCATGGGGCGGCGATTGCCGCCCCTGCCGTCAGTTGCAGCCGCAGCCGCAGCCGCACTTCGGGATCGGATTGTAGGTGCTCTGCGCGGTGGTCGCCGTGCCGGTCGTGACGTCCGCGACCATCTTCGGGTAGAAGGTGGCGTTCGCGTAGGTGACGATGCTGTTGTCGCCGCAGCAGCGCTTCTCAGCTTCGTTGCGGATAGCCGAGTAGAGCTCGTTCTTGACGCAGTTGATGTCGGCGTGGACGGCTTCGAAGCTGTCCACCATGCGCTGATTTGTGACCGCCTGAGCCGCGTCGGACGCCTCAAGCGCACGGGTCCTGCCGTCGAAGTACTTGTACATCTCGAGCATTTTCTGATCCGTGTACGTGTTCGCGTCCCTCAGCTTGACTTCGGTCTCCAGCTGCGCGATTCTCGCCGCCTGTCCTGCCTCGTAGCGGTCGACGACATGATCCTCGTTGCAACCGCCGCGGTTCCAGCCGCTAAAAAGTCCGCCGAGACCGCCGTTGAGGAGCGCGAGTCCAGTGCCCGCCGTGCCGATAATGCCGGTGGTCAGTGCCGCGTTTGCCTTGCCATTTGTAGCGAATTCTGCCATGGATTTCACCATCCTGTATATATACTCGGATTTATCATCCGGCACATATATGATACCACATCCGCGCCGAAAAGTGTACGACAAAAACCGGACAGTTTTCACTGCCCGGTCGTGCGTTAAAGATGATTTATGATTTTTCTCTCGCAGCAGCTGACGATCCGCTGTGTCTGCCGCACAGACAGGTCAAATTCCTCCGCGAGCGGTTCAAATTTCACCCCGTCAAGCCAGCGGCGCTTAAAAATCCGCCGCCAGAGTTCGTCATGGATAAGCTCATCGATCAGCCGCGACCACTCGGAGCGTGTGAGATCGGCGGCGTCGTCGGCTCTCATGGTCAGCTCTCGCTTTCCTGCTTAAACTGGTTGAAAAGCTCCCAGACCGTCGAGTCGATGAGCGCCTGCATGGTGTCGGCGTCGAAAGTCACGCCGCGAGCCTCGAGAAAGTTTTTCGCGTACTGGTATTTCGCTTTCTTGTCAATCAGCCCGGCGCGTTCGGCTTCCTCTGCCGCCTGGACCGCGAGTTCTACCCAGCGGATGATTTTCTTTTGGTCACTCTCCGCGACCTTCGCCGCGAGAAGTTCCTTGATCTTCGGGATCAGAAAAATCGTGATCAGCGTGAAGATCAGCTTCACTGCCAGTTCCAGAATCGGCGTTATATCCATCTTGTCCATGTTCGATAAATCCTTTCTTGCTTATCTCTTTGTTTTCGGTGATTTTAATGACGCTGCCGAGAGCGAGTTCCACAGCGCCGACGATCCCGCCGACCGAAAAAGCGGCGGTCAGGTCGGTGCCGGTGAGGGCTTGCAGGACGGCGATAAACGGCAGATAAAGCGCGAGGTAAATTAAAACCGCGAGTATCAGCCGCTTTAAGTATCTCATACGCTCACCCAGCTCACGATTTCTTTCAGCAGCACCGCGCCGGGTTTCGTCTGCCAGACGGTGTAAGTCTTCCCGACGAGCCGTGCCGGAACTTTCCGCCCGGTTGTGTAGAGGTCGCCAGGCTTGATTGTGTACTGGTCGCCGACTTTATATGTCATCTTCGGCGCGGGCGACTTGATGCCGTACCCATAGTCGACGTCCACATGCCCGACGGCTTTCAGCATTTTGCACATACCGAACTGCCACAGCATAGCGTTCGAGAACGCGGGCGGAAGGTCGGTCGGCAGGACGGTATCGAAAGTCGCCTTGCCGTCCTTGCTTTTGTACGAGGCGATCCACAGCGCGTACTTCGACAGCCGGTCGGAGTTGAGCCGGTACAGCCAGTAGTCGGGATTCGTGTATACCCCGGCTTTATACCCGCGCTTCGTGATTTCGGCGCAAAATGTTTCGATGATGTCCGTCCGGAGCTTCGGGTTATACGTCACTTTGTGCTTCTCAGCGTACCTTTCGGTGTCGTACTCAAAATCATAAAACACCGGCAATTCGAGCTGATGCCCGCGCAGTGTCTCCGCGCACACCTCAGCTTCTCTCCGCGCATCGGCGACGTCGAGAGCGTAGCAGAACCAGTACGCGCCGACGAGCATTCCGCAGTCTTTCGCCGCTTTGATGTGGGCTTCAAATTTGGCGTCGACCACCGTGCCGTACCCGGCGCGGATGATGCAGAAATCCACACCTTGTGACTTTATCGCTGGGAAGCTCCGGATTATGTTGTGCTTCGAAATATCGATTCCTCGCATTTTATCACTCCCCCATAAGTATAATCTTCACCGCTTCGACGGTTTCTTCCACCGTCGTGACGCGCTTTTCGAGCTCCGGGTCTGTGACGACGGGTTCAGGGCTTTCGCCCTTGTCCCCGGTAAAGTCGGCTTCTGCCAGCCCTGCCGCCTTGATCATTGTTTTTTCAGCCTCACTCAGTGCCACTGCTTGCTACCTCCTTTAAGTCGCGGATATATTTGATAGTGTTCGGCACATCTAACGTCAGCCCGCCGTCCGCGAGTGCGTGGTGCATGATGATCGTGCCGCCCGGCTCCGTCGCCATGAGCGGCAGTGCGCCGGTCATCAGGTCGGTGATGTCGGTGGTTGTCGGAGCGTCGAGCGCGGTGTACCCATCCGTCGTCGCGGGCAGTCCGACACGCTGTACATAGTCCCACCCGTCCGCGCGCCGGACGATTTCATTGTAGAGGTTCCCAGCGCTCCATCCATATCCCGGCAGAGCCTTCACGGCGTCGGGGATGGGGTAGGTGTCGAAAGAGTAGGGGGAGTAGGCGGACGGTGCGGCGGTTGAAGCCATAAAGCGGAGTTCGACATCAATAGCTACTTCGGGGGCCAGCGGTACTGAAATTGCAAGAAAGGGCTCGTCTGCGGTTCTCAGTCCCCATGCGCTAGTAACGGTTCCTTTTATCGGGAATGCCGTTATTTTTAAGCCTCTACCGCGCAGCTTTTCTTGGCTGTTCGATGCTACGGCGAACCCCCAATCTCCTGCTGATGTCACTGACGGTACTCCGCTGATCCGAAAAGTGTTTTCGCCGGTCATGGTGATTGTCAAGCCATACGGCGCGCCTTCGGTCGGGGTTGTCTTTTTGGGATCGAGGAGATTCACCCCCTGCACTTCCATGTCCTCCACCCCCGCGCTGACAAGCTCCCCGGTATCCCGCGCCACAGTCTTCCCGCCGATCTTCTCTATCTGCGCAAACCTACACCCGATCGGAACGTTCTTGCTGTACGCCTCCGTGCTGTCCTCGACAAAATCATAGCTCTTGCCCTCGGACAGCTTCCACAGCGCGTCAGTCTTCGCCCGAAGTTCGGTGTTCTCGCGCCGAAGGAGGTCGATGTCTGTGGTGTTGGTTTCGATGCCCGTCGCGTTCTTCCCGATATTTTCGGTATTCGTCGCGATCTGCGCCGCACTGTCCGCGATTTCCGCGGCTTTTTCGGTCGCGGTCGTGGCGGCGGTTTCGGCGG
>ERZ1034928.415-NODE-415-length-20503-cov-6.879695_pt1 | contig 20503 bp, 19 predicted proteins | sample MGYA00520627_ERZ1034928 | MGnify/ENA primary metagenome ERZ1034928 (study PRJEB33766, sample SAMN09781755) | gut metagenome | biome: gut microbiome | host: Homo sapiens | place: Madagascar | study: EMG produced TPA metagenomics assembly of the PRJNA485056 data set... | reverse complement strand
AAATTAAACAAATACAAAAAAGCAATAAAAAGCGTATATTATTAACAATTAAATGCTCTTGCGGAGAAATATTCACAAGAACTTGGGATGACGCAAAGTCTGGTATTTATGGAACAAAGTGCCATAGTTGTTTGGTAAAAAGTAGGGGTAGAAATCACAGAGAAAATCTTTCTGAAACAATAAGGACGTTTGAAGAACGTGGATATAAAATTATCGGCAATGCCAATGAAATACTAAGAAATATTCCAATAGAAGTAGAAACTTGCGAAGGATATAGGGGGTTTATTTCATATAATAGAATTAAACAAGGTAGAGGTTTTGAAGTATTTGGGTTGAGGCAGAATAAGAAAAATTTTATTCATAATGCCAATGTTTGGTCTAATTTGAACGGGGTTGGAACAGAAGTAATATGTTTTTGTGATGAAAAAAAATACACAACACAAGGAATAAGATGTAAATGTCAATGTGGTAATGAGTTTATCACGAGTATAGCGTCCTTTCAGAATGGAAAAAATAAGTGTGATGCTTGCGCTGTCTCAAATTATAAATATGAGAGAATGGTCAGGTATTTCTTAGAAGAAAATGATATTGAGTATATACCTGAGTATAGAATAAATAGTTGCAAAGATATACTACCTTTACCATTTGATTTTTATATAAAATCATGTTCTAAGTTGATAGAGATTGACGGACAGGGGCATTATCATCCCTGTTATTTTAATAATATGAGTGAAGAAAACGCGAAAAAATCATTTGATGCAACGGTAAAGCACGACAAGATCAAAAACGATTATTGCAAAAAATATAACATCCCATTACTAAGAATCCCTTATTGGGAAATGGATGACGGCTCTTATAAAAACAAAATTATACAATTCATAAAGGATTAACGACCCTTTATAAATATCAATGTAGTAACCTCCGGCACAGAAATCATGGTTGGACGTAGCAGTCAGGTTGCTAGAGGCTTATCCACGATTGCATCTCGTATTGTAAAAAATCAAGATGCTCTTGCAGAATATGGTATCACAGTAAAAAATGTAGATGGTAGCTTAAAGAGTACATTTGATGTTCTTTCTGAATTGAAGCCCAAATGGGATTCTATGACAGATGCTCAAAGAACGGCTTTAGGCGATACAATAGCTGGAACAAATCAATATAAAGTCCTTGCTGCTGTTATGCAGAACTTTGAACACGCAACTGATGCTACAAAAGTAGCGCTAGAGTCTGCTGGTTCTGCGGCACATGAAAATGAACGCTACATGGAGAGCCTCGAAGCAAAAGTTCAAGCTGTAAAAGCTGAATTTGAGGATTTCTCCAATCGTGTATTATCAAAAGAATTAGTCTCTGGATTCCTTGATGCCGGACAAGCGGTATTACAATTTGTGAATACAGATTTTGGCGCATCATTGACAAGAATAGCTGGTGTTGGTACTTTGGTAGCTAGCACACTTGGCTTGATTGGTACAATGGGCGCTAAATTAGTGCTTGTATCAAAACAGCTGAAAAATGCAGGCGGAGCAACTGGGTTATTAGGATTACTAGCAACACCAAAAACAGTGCTTGTCATTGGTGGCGTTGTGGCTGGACTTACAGCCATGTTTGAGATAATGCAAGCCATTGATGGGATTGATGACAAGAAGCTCACATCTCTCAGTGACACACTACAAGCAACCAATGATAAAATAGCTGAAATGTCAGCTGATGGCTCTGAATATGATACGCTGATTAAGAAGGCTGGCAATCTTACAGAGCAAGAAGAAGCGCGGCTTGGTATTCTACAAGCACAGCTAGAGACGTTAAAGGAACAATCAGTTGAAGAAAATAAGGCATATTATGCTGAGTGGCAAAAACAACAACAAAAAGGCGGCAGTAGATGGGAATATGGTGAAGGCGATGGTACAGGTACTACATTCACATCTGAGGGGCAGACATATACTGTCTATACAACAACTAAAGCCGAAGAAGCCACACAAAATTTAAGCGCGGCAATTGTTGATTTACAACAAAAATTTGACAATGGGATGTCGCAACAGGCGTATATTGCTGGTTTACAAAATATAATTGATAGCTCTCAAGAAACATATGATAACCTTCTTGCACTAAAAGACCTGTATACAGAGACTGGAGACGAGCAATATAAACTCACGCAAAAGCAAGAGATATTCATTGACATCATTGAGCATCAAAAAGATGTTGTAGCTGGTCTTGGCGCAGAATATGCACAAAATTCTGAGGGTTTACAGCAATTTGGTAACGCCGCAGAAGAATCAGCATCCAAGCTAGATACATATCTTGCCGCTCTTGGACAATATAGTGAGTCCAACCAAAATGCTAGTGATGCTACTGGGGCATTAGTTGATGCGCTATTTAATGCTAATGGTGAATTAACTGAATCAGCTAAACAAGCACTGACTACCGATGGTGCTATGGCAAGCATGGCACAAACGTTTATAAATACTCAAATAGAAGCTGCTAAAGCTGACTATAGTAAGTTAATTGTAGCCATTGGGCAAGTAGGTGAAGCAGCTATGATAACTTCACAGCAACTTGCTGGTATGATGGCTATGGCCGGACTTGGCTCTGCTACAGATTTGGTTGGTAGTGTAGCGTCCGGTTCTGGTTCTGATATTGAAGGATTAAAATCTGCGTATTTTAGAATTTATGGCAAAAGTGCGGAAGCTGATACTGCCGGATTTAATAAATGGGTAACGTCACAACTTCAATCTAGCGCAGAAAAATCATATCAGGCTAAGATGGAGGAGTATCAAAAGCAACTCGAATCCATCAAATCATATGTCCCATCTGGTGGCGGAGGTGGTGGTGGCTCATCCTCAACCAAAAAAGACCAAGAAGAGGTCAAAGCCCAAACCATCAATACCATTGAAGAACTGCGTGAATATCTAACTGATGAATCAACTCGTCTCAAGCTAATCGACCCAGATATTAGTAAATCTGATTTACAGTCAATTCTATCAGAAGTAGCCACTATCTATCAATCCTATCAGGATTATCTATCTCAGCTCAAGCAACAAGGCTTTGATGAAACAAGTGATAAATACAAAGAGGCTGAGGCTGAATTTGCTCAATTTATGGCTGTGCTTGAAGAGCTATTCATGCAGATTGCTCAAAAGGGCAATTTTACTATTGAAGAGCTATATCAAAAATTCCAAGATGCTATAGGTGGAGCTGGTACAGCACTTGATAAATTTGGTAGTAAGTTAAGTAATGTTAATACTACTGCTCAGAGTGCAACTGATAGTTTAACTCAGATGGTAAAAGCCGGCAAAAAGTTGCAAACCCTCAATGTGTTTGCAACAGATAGTTCTGGAAATAGAGTTGACTTAAATACAGCATTCCGCAGTGGTGGAATTAGTGCAGAAGATATTGTTAGTGGTTATGAGTCAGCTTGGGACATTCTCAAAGCTGCACGAGAATATGACGCAGAACAATTTGACAAGGCTTGGCAATCCGCATTGTCTAATGCAGATGCTGAAGGAGAAGTAGCTGAAGAGGTAGCCGATAAATACGAATGGCAGAATAAGCTACTTGAGGATAAGATAGCCCTTGAAGAAAAATTAGAGGCGCTAGAAAAAGCCAAGCAACGCCGTATGCTACTGTACAGTGAGGGACGTTTTCAGTATCTACAAGATGCTGATGCTATATCTAGTGCGCAAACTGAATATCAAGAAACATATCGAGATGTTGAACAAAGCCAGTTACAATCTCTATTAGACTTTATTTCTGATGAATCTTCCAAGTATTTTAGCGAATATTTTGAGCCTAAATACGACGAATACGGGAATAAATATAACCTGAGCCAAGAACAATATTCAGCGTATCCTGCTGCATTACAGGCGCACTTGATGGAGTTTGTTAGGACTAAAGGTAAAGGGTCTGTTTTTGAAGGAATATCTGATGAAAAATTATTAGATATTTTTGGCAGTGCTATGAAACCGGGTAGTGCTTATGAACAACTTGGCGCGGCGATACAGGCAGCAAATGAAGCCGCCGAAAAACGTGCCGAACTAAAAGCAGAACTAAAGAAACAGATTCAGGAAGAAAATGTAAAATATTACGGCGTTGATACTGATTTTGGCGAAAAGATAAAGAATGCTGAATCACAAGAAGAAGCGGCGTATTGGGCTAAACTTAGAGACACTAAGCAACAGATGATTAAGGAATATAGAGAGGCATATGGTGATGAAGCCGCCTCGAAATATTTCGGTACTGATGTCTCTGGTATGAACTCATGGGCAACAAATCAGGATTTATATAAAGAAGGTTGGGTATCTGGTAAATGGGGTGTTACAGCTTCAGATTGGACACGCCAGCATTTAGCATATGATAGCGATGGTAGCGATAAGTATACTGTTGAAAATCCTGATTTAACGGCAGCTGAATATAACGTTGTATCCGGTCTTGTCTTTGAAGGAAAAATACCAAGTAATAAAGAAGACCGGATAAGCCATCGTATATTTAATGAGACAATCACAAAAGGAGAGCTACAAGAGCTATACGACGATAAGACACTATCAGATGTGACTAGGGGATATATTTTAAATCTGGCTTCTGAAATGAAGAAAGCTGGCTATCAAGGTTATGCTCGTGGCACACGAAATGCAGATGGCGGTTTATCTCTAGTTGGCGAAAACGGCCCAGAGTTAAGAGTGCTAAATCATGGTGATGGTATCTTGCCAAGTGGCATTACAGATAATCTATGGCGATGGGGTTCTATGACTCCTAGTGGTATGTTGTCATATTTGGCTCAAAAGGCACAAAGTTTGGCACAAACGCTCAATATCAACAATGTCACGCTACCAAATGTGCGTGATGCTCAGTCGTTTGTAACAGGACTTAGAGAATTGGCGCAACAGTATGTGACAAGACGTAGTTAATATAACATCATGGTAGCTGTATAGAAATATATGGCTACCATGATTATATAAAAGAGGTGATTTAGTGTTACCTAGTGAAGAATTATTACAATCGATAGACATCTTGGCTCAAAATGCGGTCAAGGATTCAGTTAAAATATATACTGCTATAGCAACCGCTGTGGCAGATGATGGCACTTGCTCAGTCAAGGTGAATGGCAAGATACACAGTAATATAGCATATTATGGAGATGCGCCAAGTGTAAATAAGAGCTATAGGGTATTTTGTCCAAATGGCTCATTAAATCAGGCGTTTATTATAACGGGTGGGGGATCATCTTCATCTACAAAAGTTAATATTTTACCATCTTATACAAAAGCAGATGCTGGTAAGGTGTTATCAATAGATTCAGAAGGTAAATTGATTTGGAAAACAATATAGAAAGGAGGATGAGATATGGCGTTAACAAAACCTAGTTTATTTCCAGTAGCCGCATTTGATGCAAGTAGAGAACAGAAGTTCAAGTTCTACTCACAAGGTGGCTCTCAGGTCACAGGCAACATATTAACAATAAAAAATAATGCAACATTGGCTCAAGTATATAAACAAACAGTTACATCATTTGCTTATATTCATACATTACCAGCTAATACATTAGCTAATGGCACAAGGTATCAAGCGACAATTCAAACTATTGATGCACAAGGAAATATATCTGTAGAATCAGACCCTATCTTATTCTATTGCTATACTCAGCCTACTTTAACATTTACTAATATGCCGCAAAGCAATAATATCCCCAATGCGTCATTTGAATTTGAGGCACAATATAATCAGCTAGAATCTGAGCAGTTGGCACAATATCAATTCAATCTATATGATGCTCAGGGAGATTTGGTAGCAACTAGCGGCGTTAAATATTTACAGAATCAAGCTGTACCAACAACAATATCTTATATGTTCTCAGGGTTTGAAGATGGACTTACTTATCAAATTGAGGTTGTTGGGCAGACTGTAGAAGGAACGGTTGTAGAATCAGGCAAGGTCAGTATATATATTGTATATTATGTACCGCGCGTCTATACAACCATGTACCTGACCAATAATTGTCATGATGGCTATGTCACGATTGAGAACAATATGGTTGGTATTCCGGGCGATTCTAATCCATATCCTCCAACATATATTGACGGTAAAGAGGTTGACCTTAGAGCTGACGGCTCATGGGTAGAATGGAACGATAACTATGAGATAGCTGGCGATTATACCATGGGTATATGGGGGCGCGACTTTAATCCCAATTCAACTATCCTAACGTTTACTAATGATGATGGCGCAACTGTCACATTAACATATCGTGAAGAGGGTGAATATGTATGGGTAGAGTTGGCTGCTATTCATCCAAAATGGCGGCATTATTATAGTATCTATTCCAATAAGATAGCCAAGCCAGCTGATACAGAATATCTATTTATCTGGAATCGGCGCATCAACAATGTATACGACTTAAAAATTGAGAATAGAGGTGAGACGGTATGATTGCTGTATTAGGCTATAATTTTTGTTCTGATAGAAACGCTATTGACCCTATGCCAACCAACGTCTCACACATTACTAAAACGCGCATTGAGAACGGAATATATGACCATTTTAATGTGAGCAACAATGTAACTAAGCCATATAATCCAACCATCCCTACTGATTGGGATTGGGAGACGGTCATGGATTGTAATTTTGAGAATAATATCTCAGCTGGCAACGTTGACCAGATTGCTAGGGATATTACGGGTTACAGACTAAAACGGCGCAAAGTTGGAGAATTTGAATGGACTACAATTAAAGAGGCTGAGATTAACGACTTGTCAGAATTGGCGTTTACATTCACTGATAATTTGGCGCTTAATTTCACTGAATATCAATATGCCTATGTACCTATGATGAGCGGCGTTGAGGGTGATTATATTGTAGAGCAGATTGCTACCAATTTCAAGGGTGTATTTATTTGTGATCTAGATACAGTATATAAGCTATATAGTGGCGTTGCATATGGTAATAATGACCAAGTGCGGCAAGTAGGCGTATTTACACCATATGGGCGGCAATATCCTGTTGTTATTAGCAATGGTTTACAGAATTATCAGACTGGCTCGATTCAAGGTAAGGTGCTACCAGCCGATTTTGAGCAAACAGGCAATATTGATAGACAAGAAATCACAGCTAGAAAGAATACCCTACTTAAATTCTTGACCAATGGCAAGCCTAAGGTAATCAAAGACTGGAATGGTGAGGCTTGGTGTTTAATTATCACGGGTAATCCTTCAGTATCTTATGATAGCAACTATGGTATGGGTATGTGTGATATTAGTGCAAGCTGGACAGAGACAGGTAAACCGGATAATAAGTCTGATCTGTTTATGAATGGGCTTATCCCAACGGAGGCATAATATATGGCATTGAATATTACACAGGATGATTATAATATCCTCAAGCAATCATATATCAAGCAATATATTAAACTAGACTTGTTGGATTTCAATATGAATGTCGTAGATGAACTAAGCGGCAATCTGATTGGATTATCAGTTACAGTTGATGCCAATGCTGATTTGCGACGTTCATGTGAATGTAGCCTAGTTGTTACAGATAGCTCATTTGAGATTAAGCCCGGTGGCAAGATTTTTCTTGACAAATACATTCGTCCATGGATAGGCTATTTGAATATTCGTACTGGCAATATTCAATGGTATAATCAAGGCATATATCTAATCAATGCACCTAGCTATCAATATGATGCGGCGACATATACTCTATCTTTCTCAGGGCTTGATTTGATGTCTAAATTGACAGGATTGAGAAATGGTGAGTTGCAGGGTGTACCAGCCAAGATACCAATTGGTTCAGATGTGCGTGGTGCTATTATCGCCGCATTGGAATTAGGCGGGTTTAATAAATATATTGTCAGTGAATGCAAGAATGTAGATGACACAATCCAAGAAGTCCCATATGATATTGAGATAGCACAAGGCGGCACAGTATATGATATTCTAAAAGAGCTGTGTGCTATATTACCGCAGTATCAGATGTATTTTGATACTGATGGCGTATTTCACTATGAGGTAATTCCAACAGGTTTAAATGACCCCGTGCTAATTGATGATGATGTGTGGCAGAATATTCTTATCTCAGAATCAGTAAGCACAGATTTTGAGAATGTCAAGAACTATATAGAGGTATATGGGCGTAGTCATGATATTGACCATTTTAGCGATAAAACCACAGTAGAAGAAGCAGAGGATAAGACGCAAGTTGTTAGCTTACATATCCCATCTTTAACACCTACACAAACAGGTGAATTCCCTATTCAGGAGTTTACATTGATTGGATTTGTCGCGCCCAGTAATGTTAATGGCGACATCACGCTACATGTGACGGCTGGTAGCAGTGAAATTGAACCAGAGGTACTAGGAACATATAAATTTGTAAACAAAGATGGTAGTAGGGTAAATAAGCTAGAAAAAGATAAATATTATGTTGCTCAGTTCCAGTCAGACGGTACATTCTTAGACATTGGTCAAGACCAAGCATATGGAATAGCATATGATGACAACCCTGAAAGCCCGTTTTATGTAGGCGACCCAGTTGGTTCTAGCTCTGTAGGCATTATACGTCATGTATGCTATAGTGGTGAATATGATAATATTACATCTAACGACCTAGCCAAGCAAAGAGCTGACCTTGAATTGTATTGGAGCTGTAGATTGAATGACGCTATATCATTAGCTACTATACCAATTCCTTGGCTTGATGTCAATATTATTATGAGTCATGCTATGAAATTACAGGGCGACCCAAAGAAATATATGATACAGTCATATAATGCACAATATGGTGATACAAATAGTATGACTATATCAGCGTCAAGTTGGTATCCATATTATCTAGTAGATGGTACACAAGAGCCAGTTGAACTAGAATATATTATGTCAACTGGTACACAGTTTATCAGCACGGGCTTTATTCCTAACAATAACACACGTGTTCAGATGATATTAGCAATGCTTAATGATGTTAGTGGATATTTATTTGGCTCACATTATACTAACGAAAAAGAAAAGCAGGAAGACCCAGATACATATACCTATTATTCATTACAATATAATAATGGTGTATTTACAATGGGATATGACCAAGAAAATTCTAAGACGTTGACTATAGAGCCGACTCTCAATCGTATTACGGTTGACATGAATAAAAATCAGCTTACTGTCAACGGACAATCTATTCAGTATGATGCAAAAGAATTCAAGATGAAAAATAATATGGCGCTATTGACTTATACTAAAGACGGATTTTTCCAGACTCCCGGTTTGTCATCATTTTTATATTCATGCAAGATATGGGACAATGGTGTATTGATTAGGGATTATATTCCATATCAAAATAAATTGGGCGATGTCGGATTATGGGATAAGGTGCATAGCGTATTTTATAGCAATTTTGGCACGGGTAAATTTATTGCTGGGCCAATTGTTAATAAAGAATGAGGTGATTAAATGGCAACTAAATTTCCCGGTCAGGTTGATACATTTCCAACTATGCTAGATATCACAGCTGATGATGCTGAGTTGGTCAAACAGTATCAAGATGCTATGGAGGCTGGTAGCTATGATGTGGCGCAACAGGTGTTATCTCAGATACCAAATGGTCAGCAGAAGATTATTTCGGCTGGTCTTATGAACGATGTTCTAGATGGTTTAACAGCAACAGAGCAATATTTTGGTGATAGATATAGCCCCGCATATGTTGTATCAGAGACGCAGCCAACATATCAGCAAGCTACGGATTTTTGGTTTCATGTGACAGGAGCGGCTAGTATATGAGTCAAACATGGGTAATTAAAGATACTGCACCCGTTGACCCTAATGAATACTTTTCTGCGGTTATCATTAACTTTACTTCAAATAACGAGAGTTTTACATCATTAGGAGTTGTTGATGGAGGCTTTACGTGTGAGCTACAGTATAATGGGGCGACATATGCTGGAGTCAATCTAGGAGACCCAAGTTCCGGGCCAGAATATAACTTTGAGTGGGATAATGACGCATATAAAACACTTGTTTTTGATACTGCCCCAACTGGCATTCTGTTAGCATGGTTGCAAAAAAATGCCGATTTGATTAAAGATAAAGAATATCATAGATATCAAGACCTACATCTGTCTGATGTCGATTTAAATACCCAGTTCAAGCAATATATGTCAACTGGTCAATATGAGGCGGCTCTAGCTATTCTACAGAACGACCAGTTGACAGATAAGACGGTAGTGGCAGCTTTGTTTAACTACGTGACTAGGCGGCTCGTTGAGGTACAATCGACATCTGACCCAACATTTAAGCAGGATGTAATCAAAGTATCAAAAACGCCTCCTGCTGGCATGGTAAGTGGACAAGTATACTTCAAATTGAAGGAGTGAATATAATTGGCTGAAAAGAAAAATTTTACAATAGAGAACTATAATGGCACAGATTATGATACGCTATATCCAGAGACAAATAGTGGTCAGGTATTGCTAGATAGTGATGCTCAGGAAAGCACTAATCTGGAATCTGGTGCAACATTGGATGACGCTTTAAAAAATATTAGCCAAAGTAGCGCGGCATTTCAGGTTGGTGATACATTAATAACAGCAAGAACAAACCTAGACGATAAGTGGGCATTGTGCAATAATGAATTTCTACCCTTTTCGGAATATCCAGAAATAAAGGGGTTATTGCCAAAGTCAAATTTTGATTTTTTGAAAATTGGCGATGTGACAGGACGGTATGCCTCCACTATAATTTATAATATTGCTTCCAATAAAAACATTGAAAGTGAGCAATTTTTAATTACCGGTGATAACGTTGCATATTGGAGTAATAATTTAACAAATAGTGATAATTGGGAAGCACTAACCCTTCATACCGGTGGTTTGTCAGATTCACGTATGAGTAGTTATATAAATAATATGTGGTTTGTATGGGGTGGTTCAATATACGCTCAATATTATTCCGGAGATTTGGCATCTGCCAATTATATAGACGATCAAGGTAAACCAGCTACTCATTTTAAGAATATAAATGGTGATATTCGTAATAGCATTGATTTCATATATGCAAACGGCAAATATTACCTTTATACATCTGATGGTCTTTATGTTTATACGGATATAACAAGTGCGCCGGTTGCTTTGGGTAACCAAGGCAGTGGACGAATGCTTGGTGTTATACCGGAAGGAGTTACGGTTGGGAGTACTAACTTTGTGTCTGATAATCCTACAGTATCTATTATACTTCCAAATGATACAGCTACTTCAAAAGTAATTAAAGGCCCAACGGGCAACGCGATAGCCGTTTCTTATTTAACGTATTATGAAGGAAAGTATTACGCTTTTGCGACAACATATATACATTCTACTACGTCTTATTTGTTTACAAGTGATAGTTTAGATGCTAACTTTAATCGTGTTACGTACGAAGATGGCAGTGAATTAAAAACAACATGGCATTCTAAGGATAATAAACGTCCTGTTGAGACTAAAGAAGGGCTTGTTTTCCCATTAGGGTTTTATATTGATAAAAGCGGAGTTGTACGTAAATGGGATAATTATGTTGGAAATACAGAGATGAAATACAATTCAAATCTAGTAACTGGTGCGAAGAACTATTATTTTAGTGTTTATGACAATAAAAATACATTAACCACCATATATAAACAATCAATTGCATCAGTTACCAAGCTCCCATCTGTATCAATTGCCGATAACTTGTATACTTATATGAAAGTCAAATCAAAGAACAGTTGCACATTAACGGTTAATGTTACCCCAGATAATGCCACGATTGAAGTAAAGGATGCAGACGGAAATGTTGTACCACCAAATGTGGGTAGCACTAAGGTGTTTACATTAAATAACATTATGGGTGAATATACGGTTACAGCAAGCAAAAATGGGTATGTATCTCAAACTGTAACAATTACAAATGCAAAGAATCAAGAGGTAAATATTACCTTACAACAGGAATAAGGAGGGCATATAATGAATACTCCTAAGTTACCGGCAAGAGCTGGTTATGTAGAGATTGAAACAAGTGATGGCGAACATGTATATGCGCCAACTCAGGAGACAATTGAGAAACAGGTACAACAAGCCCTAATTGATGAGTTACAAACAAAACTGGATGAAGCCAATAAGGTTATCGATACTATGATTGGTCTGTCTACAAAAGAGGAGGTGGCTGAATAATGGAAAGAATTGCATATGCAGAGCAATTTAGAAAAGCAGTGCAGTATTTCGCTACAACTCTACCGGAAGAAAAGGCGCTAGTTGTATCTAGCATCTTTGATGAATGGGCTGTTAATGTAAAATATGTAACTGGTGAATGGGTGGCGTATGGCGTTAATGCGGTAGGCGACCCACAGTTATATCAGGTGTTACAAGATCATACATCTGCTGCACAATGGACACCAGATACGGCTACTAGCCTATATAAGGCGGTGGGTATTAGCCCAAGTGGCATCCCTCTATGGGTTCAGCCATTAGGCGCGACCGACGCATATAAGCTCGGTGATGTCGTCATGCACAATGGGAAGAAATGGAAAAGCTCTATTGACAACAATGTATGGGAACCGGGCGTATATGGCTGGGAAGAAGTGACTGAATCCACGGGAGGCGAAACTGGTGGAGGCGGCGGTACAACCGAACCAGAAACACCACCATCTGAAACAATCCCTGATTTTGTTCAACCAACAGGCGCACATGACGCATATAAGAAGGGCGATAAAGTGAGATTCAATGGCAAGATTTATGAGAGCCTAATTGACGCTAACGCATATAGCCCGTCTGATTATCCTGCTGGTTGGAAGGAAATTACTGAATAATAGGAATATAGGAGGAATATAAAATGGATTATACTCAGATTATCGTTAGCGTTCTTAGTCTTATCGTGGCTGTTCTTACTGGTGTTCTTGTACCATATCTCAAGCAGAAATATGGTGAAACCAAGATCGCCCAGACACAGCAATATGTAGACATTGCAGTAAGAGCCGCAGAACAACTGTTCAAGACCGAACAAGCACAAGAGAAAAAGGCATATGTTGTCAACTATTTGTCTGAGCGCGGTATCAAGTTCGATACGGCTACTATTGAGAACATGATTGAATCCAGTGTCTTACTGCTCCATAATGAGCTATATGGCACTAGCCAAGAGGAGAATAAGTAATGGCTGTATATATTGGTCAAGCCAGTATTGATGAAAATGGCGGTATCCATGGAGGTCAAGCTGGTAATCAATCGGGCAGAGAGCTAAATCGGTCTAATTGGTATAATGGTGGTTGGACATTACTGATTCGAGCCAAAGACCCAAAGACGGCTGAAAAGATGGCTAAGGCGTGTGAAGCTGGTGTAGCTAATAAGAACATTGGCTATGACCAATGGCAAAGAAACACGCTTAGAACAGAAGCAAAGAAAGCCAGTTGGAATCTAGGCGCAATCAAGACCCCATGTGAAACAGACTGTAGCGCGTTCATGGCGGTATGCGCTGAAGCAGCTGGTGTCAATATGGATGTGGCATATACACAGGGCAACGCTCCTGCTACATTCCAGATGAAACAGCAATGGACTAAGACTGGCAAATTTGAGATGCTTACAGACAAGAAATATCTAACATCTGCTGATTATCTCAAGCGCGGCGATGTATTAGTTAATGAATCTAGACATACCGTAATGGTTCTTAACGATGGGTCTAAAGCCGAACAGATTGATGAAAAGCATGAGGCAAATAAAGCAAAAGTAAAGAGCCGCTTTGGATTTACTGATGCTACAGTAGATTGGCTAGATACATATAAATACAATAAAGACCTGATGGATAAATTAGCAAATAAGGGATGATAACCCATGTTTAAACTTAGAAATAAGCGAAGATGGACTAAATCTGAGATGAGCCGGACGATAGTAATATACTGTCTCCGGCTTTTAACTATAGCGTTTATATGGGCAGCTTGCTTAAAGACATATGCGGTGCTCAGATGGGGTGAAACGATAGGATGTGACCTTAGCGATGTGCTGGTATATGCCGGAGGCGCATTTGGCGCAGAATTAGCTTGTTTGGCCTTTAAGCGCATTTTCGCTAAGAAGAACGAAGAGGTAGAAATATGAAAATTTTAGCCAAAGATGGCAAAGCACTAGTAACGAGTGGTAAAGCGATTATACCTCCTACAGTCGGGGGCACTGTTAATGTGTCATACGATACAGTTGAGCCGAACAGATACAGTGTTGATCTCGATAATTATACAGCTCAATTAGATCTTACAGGGTTGGTTACTGGGAGTCATTATATCTGCAATATGTTTTTTAAAGGCGTAGCCTTAAATTCATACAATACATATAATACAGGGGACATCGTTGAATATAACATAACTGTGTTTAATACTGGAAACGAGCAGTATGATTCTGTAGTCTACTCGTTTAAAGATGGCGTGGGTTATGCCCCTTTACAATACAACAGTAACCTAGTGCTCAATTTGGATGTGCTTCTGGATAATACAAAGAATTCACACACATATGGAATGGCTTACAATATTACAGAGATGTCACAATCTATAATTGTAAGCTGGGATTAACCTGATTACTGATATTATCTGTTCAGAATAAACAAATAAAAACAAGGAAAGGAGTTGGTAGAGGTGAATATAACATTAACAGGAACAAAAATAATGCAAGATAACAAATTTCTTGCATTTGAGAAAAATAGTGGTGTAGATGTTATCAATATCACTGTAGACACCGACGAATCGTGGGTGTATAAATTAGATGTGAAATACCCAGATAAATGTTGTAGTGGCGAACAGTTGTATAATATTATCAATCTTGTTAGGATTGGCAATACCTGTACAGTTGTTTTAACTAAAGATATGTTGCCATTTACTGGTAAATATATTATGCAACTTAGAGGTATAAGTGGCGATAAGGTATATCATAGTGATATATTTGACTGCTGGGTTAAATACAGCATTGAGCCAGCATCTACTTATGACCCAGTTCCTAGCGAATTTTATCAAATTGAACAAAATATTACAGAGATAAACAATAATCCTCCTAAACCCGGCGAGAATGGATATTGGCTAATTTGGGATGTTACAACGCATCAATACAAAGAGAGTGCTATTCCACTACCAGATGGAACATTACCAGAGATAAATGCTGATACATCCGGGAAATATCTAAGCAATGATGGCAAAAAGGCATATTGGGCAGAAGTTCAAACTGGTACTGAAAGCAAGATTGACAAGATTGAGGTCAATGGGGTTGAGCAACCAATTGTTGATAAGACGGTCAATATTGCCGTGCCAACTAAGACGAGCGACTTATCTAATGACTCAGGGTACATTACTAATGAAGCATTAGATGGTTATGCAAAAAAGGCAGAATTACCCACCAAAGTAAGCCAGCTAGAAAATGATAGTAAATTTATCACTGAATCAGCCCTAGACGGCTACGCTAAAACGGCTGACATTCCTACTAAGACGAGCCAACTCAATAATGACAGTGGATATATCACGGCTAATGATGTACCTGTTAAATCAGTAGATGGCGCAACAGGCGATGTTGTGACCAATGCTGTCAAGACAACGGCGCAGACATTAACAGACGCTCAGAAGCAACAGGCTCGAACCAACATTGGAGCTGGTACTAGTTCATTTGATGGGGATTATAATAGTTTAACCAATAAACCAACAATCCCCACAAAGACAAGCGAATTAGATAATGATAGCGGCTTTATCACAGAGACTAATATTCCTGTCAAGTCGGTAAACGGCAAGACGGGTGATGTGACGCTTGATGCTAAAGCAGTAGGTGCATTGCCTGATAGTACGGTCATTCCAAGTAAGACATCTGAGTTAGATAACGATAGCGGATATATTACAAATGCGGCGCTTGATGGATATGCTAAAACAACCGATATCCCAACTAAGGTAGGGCAATTAGATAATGACGCTGGATATATCAATGCTGAACAAGCTAAAAATGCCGCACCTGTTCAATCTGTAAATGGACAGACCGGTGTTGTTGTGATTGACATTCCAGAAGCATATGAGCTACCTATTGCATCTAGCACACAGCTTGGTGGCGTTCAACCTGATGATAAAACAACCGAGCAGACTGTGCCTGTTGGTGTAGATAAAGATGGCAAGTTATGGGTAAAAGCCGCGACCGAGATTGATACTATCCTAGCCGAAAAGGTCATGTTTGATAGTAATATGGTATTTACTGAGCAATTTGGTAAATATAAACCAAGCGGCGGCAAGGTTACTATCCCATCTGAAGGCAAGAGCTTGAAGGGGCTATTGCTTGATGCTTATAGTGAAGATAAGAATCCTGTCATTACTCAACCAAGCGTTGGCATCTCTAGTTCTACTGCTAGAGCATATGAGGTTGGCACAGTTGTTACGCCAGCTTATAGCGGCTCATTCAATGCAGGTAAATATGAATACGGCCCAACCCCAACAGGTGTATCTGTTACAGAATGGCAAGCAACAAATAATGTGACTACTGAGGAAAAGGCGACTCAAACAGGTTCATTTGCTCAATATACCGTACCGGATGGTTCAAATTATAGAATCACCATCAAAGCGACATATAGTGATGGTGCAATTCCTGTTACGGCATTAGGTGTACAATATGAAGCTGGTAAAATCAATGGCGGAAGTAAGACGGCTCAAAGCGGCGCTATCACAGGATATCGCAATAGCTTCTATGGTACATTGGCTGATAAATTAGTAGATGTGGATAATACTGTTGTTAGAGCGTTACAGCAGAAAAGTGGTAGGTCTCTAGTAAACGGAAATACATTCACTGTTAACATTCCTGTTGGAGCAGAAGCAGTGCTGATTCTATACCCGGCAACCTTGCGCGATGTTACATCTATTAAGGATGTAAATGGATTGAATGCTGATATTACATCTGCTTTTACTAAAAGTGAGATGAGTGTTACAGGCGCGAATAATTACACCGCTATTAACTATAAGATGTATCGGCTTGATTATGCTAAACCAAATGATACGGCTAATAAATATACCGTTACTATTTAAGGAAGGAGGTTGGCGCATTATATGGCTATTGAATCATTACCTAAATTAAATTTTAGCGTTCCACTTGCTATGACTGCGGCATTGCCTGTTGAATATAACGCATATTTTGATGATTATGATAAGGCATTGGCGGCAGCTGCAACCGCAGAACAGCCTGGTTCTTCAAATACTGTATACTACTATGGGCAAAAAATTGTAGTGCTTACAACTGCGTCTGCCGACCTCTATATTATTCAGCCTGACAAGACGCTTAAATATATTGGTAGTGGCGGAGATGACAAGTCGTTTGAGTTTACACAAGCAACTGCGGCTAGTGTATGGAATATTAAGCATGATATGAATAAATATCCGTCTGTATCTATTGTTGATTCAGGCGGCAATGTTATATATGGCGATGTGGAGTATATAGACTTAAACAATATCAAGTGTTCATTCACTTCGGCATTCTCAGGAAAAGCATATCTAAATTGATGTAATATTAGGAGGAAATATAAATTATGGCAAAGTTTTTAAGTAATATCGATTTGGTAAAGAATGAGTTACAGAATGCGGTAATTCAAGTTCTTAGCACTGCGCCAACTAGCGCAAAAGAAGGCCAGATTTATTACAACAGCGGTGACAAGTATATCTACCGCTATGATGGAACGGCATGGTCACCTATTGGTGTGATATATAATCAGGATTCAAGCACTGGCGCGGTCATTACTGGTCTAGCCAAAGATGGCACGGTTACTACAACTAAGGTCATCAATGTCACGCTTGCAGATTACACGCCTGTTGAAGGCGGCTATGTCAGTGCTAATATGAGCTTAGAGGACGCGCTTAAGGCTCTTGATACAGCTGTTAAGAATGCTGTAGCTGGTGGTGGTGAAATCAACCAGAACGCATGGTCTAATATCAGCGTTAAGAAGCAAAGTACGGCTACTACAGCGGTTGCGGGCGCTGCGGCTGATACAACCATTTCTGCTACTGCTAAGACAGATACATTCTCTGTAGCATCTGGTAACAAGTGGGTTGATGTTGGTTCAACTGGTAAGCAAATTAATATTGGGCATAGCCTAAGTGGCGTTACGGCTGGCACTACAGGTGCGGCTAATTCTGTTCCTGCTATCACGGTTGATGCAGCTGGTCATATTACTAAGGTTGAGGCTAAGACAATCACTGCCGCTGGTATTGGTGCTGATCCTGCTGGTTCTGCGGCGGCTGTTCTAGGCGTTGATGGCGACACTAGCGACAAGGCTACAGTATATGGCGTTAAAGCGCTTGCTACTCAAGCATCTGCTGATGCGGCTGCGGCTGAAACTCTAGCCAATGAGAAGGTGGCATCTGTTAGCGCTACTACTAATGGTGGCATTGAAATTGGTGGCACGACAACTGAGCCTACTGTCGGCATCAAGCTAGATACAACGGCTGGTAACGCGGCGAGCCTATCTGAAAATGGACTTATGGTTACTATTCCAGAAGTAACAGTCCCAGAATATACCATTAAAAAGTTAACTACAGCTACTACAGGCTATCTAGCGTCTTATCAGCTTGAGAAGGATGGAGTCAAGGCTGGTGAGGTCATCAATATTCCAAAGGACTATCTAGTAAAGAGTGCCGAAATCAAGACCTCTACTGGTACAGCTGACCCATCTAAGCTACCTGAAGGCACTAAATATATCGACTTTATTATTAATACTCATGACACTGCAACAGGTACTGGTACAGAGAGTCATATCTACCTCGATGTCCAGAGTCTAGTTGATGTATATACAGCTGGTAATGGCATTGAGATTAGCGAGGCCAATGTTATCTCAGCAAAGGTCGTTGTGGCTAATGGTCTATCCGTTGGGGCAACTGGCATTGCTATGGCACTTGCATCTGGCACGGCAAACGGCGCAATGTCTAGTGCGCAGTTCACCAAGCTGTCTGGTATTGACACTGGCGCTACTGCCAACACCATTACTCTCAATGGTGCAGCAACCAAGACCCCTAGCTTCTATGCACCTACTACGGCTGGTACTAAGGGACAACAGCTAGTATCTAATGGCACTGGTGCACCTGTATGGCAGGATGCTCCAACTATTCTCAAGAAATATACTGCAACCAATGGCGCTATTACGGCTGTTGGAGGCGCATTCTCTTGGGATATTGCGGCTGCTACTCATGGCGTTTCTAGCCCTATCGCCGTACAGGTATATGAAGTTGCAACTGGTGGTATGGTGTTAACAGATGTTAGCGTTGCAACTAATGGTAATGTAACAATTGGAATCAATGATACTGAGAATGCCGGTACTCTAACTGCTGGTACATATCGCGTCGTTATTATTGGATAATATAAGGAATCTAATTAAATATCCCCATGATTTTGATATGTCGTGGGGATATATTTTTAGAAAGGAGGAATTTTATGAGCGAAACATGGGTATGGAATGAGCTACTAGATTTTGATGATAATTATAGTTTTGATAATATCTCTTTCGCATCCAATGATAAATTGTATACAAGCATTAAAATTTATACTGGCGTTTTAATGAAAATGTACTATGACGATGATATAGTACATAATTTAGAAGTTAATACTTGGTACAATGACGCATATCGTACTATCACATTTTCAACTGCTCCAACAGGTGACTTACTAACGTTCCTACAAGCTAATGCTGTAAAACAATCTGCGGGGGGGTATTGGCTTGAAGAATCTATCCTCGTATAATCAAGATTTATCTGTCCCTCGTAAAAAAGATGTTGACGCAAAGCAAGATAAAATTATCGTCAATGGTATTGTTCAAGGCGATGGAGCTGGTAATTTATCCGCTGTTGAGACAGTAAATGCTGATTTACTTGATTTAAATCCGACAGCTGTAGGATTAGGTAATGTTGATAATGTAAAGCAATATTCTGTATCCAATCCACCTCCTTATCCTGTTACAAGCGTAAATGGCAAAACAGGCTCGGTTACTATTTCAGCATTACCTACTGTAACTACTGCTGATAATGGCAAATTCCTACGGGTTGTCAATGGAGCATGGGCGGCTGTAGAGATCGCAAACGCGAATGGAGGTAGCTTCTGATGGCTGAATATCTAACTAACACAACTGACCTAACAAAAGTTGCATCAGCTATCCGCGAAAAGGGAGGCACATCGGATTCGCTGGTGTATCCGGATGGATTTGTGACAGCGATTCAGGCCATTTGGACCGGTACAGAACTGCAAATCGTTGTAACTGTGAAATCTGGTGCAACCGTCACTGCTACAAAAGGTAGTCTATCGGTGAGTGGTACATCAGTCAATGGAACGTGTACGCTTACTGTGCCTGAAGAAGGAAAATGGACAGTTAGTGCAACTTTAGGTGGACAAACGAGCATTAGTAATATCGTAAATGTTGTATCTTCGTATGATACAGCTCTGACGTTTGCATCCATCACATTAAATGATAATTCATGGGAAATTATTCGTGACGTTTCCGACGCGGGACAGGGCGCGAACTATTGGAGCATCGGCGACCGAAAGGCG
>ERZ1034928.414-NODE-414-length-20541-cov-47.091184_pt1 | contig 20541 bp, 39 predicted proteins | sample MGYA00520627_ERZ1034928 | MGnify/ENA primary metagenome ERZ1034928 (study PRJEB33766, sample SAMN09781755) | gut metagenome | biome: gut microbiome | host: Homo sapiens | place: Madagascar | study: EMG produced TPA metagenomics assembly of the PRJNA485056 data... | reverse complement strand
AAATAAATAAATAAATGAATAATATTTTGATGATGTGTTGTTATATTAGAACCTTACCGCATAACCAGAACTAGTACGTACAGCACCAGCGAAAACACGAGCCGCTTCACTTGTTAAACTACTTAAACCACTATCTATTGTAACATTTGCGTTACCACCAACAACAGCATTACTATCAATAGTGGCATAACTAAGCTCATCCTGAGTATTACATGTAACAGTTGGATTATAACGAGCGGTAGTAGCGTAAAATTCTCTGTCAGCATAGCCACTTACAGTATAACCATTTACAACATTATTAAAATCAATAGTGTTTCTATTGACATGATTTTCACTATTGTATGTCCTTAAACTACAAATCATATCTTTTCTAAGTTTAATGATATTCTCAGGCTGTTCGCCACAACATACATAACAAACAGGAACTGTACCGCGACCAATAGCACCTTTTACAGCCTTTACAAACTGCTGTAAAAACTCATGTGGCATACAGCAATAGCATTCTTCTATATCTTCCTCAAAAGGATTTGTGTCATTATGTAAATAAACCTTATTAGTTACTTGGTCAAAGCAAGTAATAAATGTTCTAACCTTAACATTACCATTAAAATTATTATATTCAGAAGCAATCAAACTTCGGATTCTGACAAGAGACAAAAAGCCATAATTAAAATTACCTTGCCATTCATTATATACATTTGTCTCATTCACATTGTCTCTATTAATACCAAGAAATTCCAAAGAATGATTCATAGTCTTTAAATAAGAATCTACATTATGACCATGACGAGTTAAATACCAACGAGTGACAAAATTGAGAGATACATTACAAATATTTCTACCGAAATGATTGACAAATTCTTTATATGCAGATGGAGCTGTAGCACAACTGGTAACATGAATATCAGTAGCATATACTCCATCAAGTAATAGACCCTGAGAAAGCTCAATAATATAATTATTATATCCTGCATTCTTAACATCATCAATAGTATCTACTAATGTACAATGTTCAATCATGAAGTTTAAATCTTCCCAATAATTTTCCCAGATATTGTCATTATTAATAAGATTCCAGTATTTATCAATAATTTCACTATCTATATTACCATCAGCATCATTAACCATCACATCAACAAATCTTTCCAAATTGCGGAAATGTTTTGCACAAATATCAAACTTGTCTCTATTCATAAGAGTTTTAATGTCAGTATTATACTGACTATAATCAAACGTATCATAATGTACAGACTGCCATACACCACAACCACAACTGCTATCTACAACATAATCAGAAGCTCTATGAACTTCTACATAACACTGGTCTGCAAGAATATGGTATGGAAGTACAAGATGAGACTTTTTATTAAGATATACTACAGGAGTAATACCCTTACTCGCAAGTTCTTCCCATTCCATACGAAACATCATGGGGTTAGAATAGAATCTCTTATCAATGTAATTAGGATAACCATACATAGTAGCACATCCAAAATGATGGAATACATGACGTACACCATTTTCATCAACCATAGTATGACCACGCTGACTTGAACCAGAGCACAGTACGCTAATAGTATCATCAGTATCATACTTAGTTGCAACATAAGCGGCAATACGACCTTTGCCCTCATCACCATATCCTAATCCACAAACATATTCAATATTATACATTTATTAATTCTCCTTAATGTCCATATGTACATCCTTACCTAACAAAAGCCTATTAAGGGACGCTAATCTACTTTTGTTTTTGCGTGTTGTTTTGAGCGTTATATTAACACTAACTAATTCCTTCTTAGTACATTCATACCGATACATGTGTTTAACGTTTACAACTTCTATATTATCAACCCAACATCTATTAATAATGGTTAAAATAGCCTGAGATGGATAATATTCATCATCAGTATGAAGTACAATAGTTTCCTCTACAATACCAAATAAAAACATGATTAATTTATTCATTATTAATTATCCTTCCTCAATAATGTATTCTAACCGATTTAATTGATGCAAAATACACTGACCTAAATCTTCTTTGATATGCTTACAATGTTTCGTACAACATATGATTGTAAATTGCATATGCTTTAAATAAGGATTAGAGTTTGGTTCTTTAATAACTTTCGTTGCCACAACAATTGCATTATATGTTTTACATACTCCACTAATAGCTGTAGACACATAAGGTAAGTAAACCCCATTGGTATTAACATATACTTTCAATCTTCTTGTACCATGAAAATAATCAAATACCGTAAGAGTGATTACTAATATAACCAAACCAACAAGTGCAAATACAGAAAAAATACCTATCGTAGTTCCAAATAACAATGCTATAAAATTTTGTACCATAATTTTGTATCTCCTTTTCTTTTTGTATTAATAGTATAACATAGACTTCCGTAAATGTCAATAGGGATGGCTTTCGCCATCCCTATTTTTTTGCCTTTGTTTACAAATGTAAATATTATTTAAAATTCAATAATATCAGAGCCAGTGGATACATTTGCCATCTTACCAACAGCATGGTCTACTACAACCGCAGTTGTACCATCCCAACTATTAATAACTTCCTTAACATCAGCACCGCACTTAATAGCCATAAGAGATACAATAATCTCAGGTAGCTTACGATAATCAGATACGTTAATCACATTCTGACCCATAAATGCCCACGACTGTTCACAACGGTCTCGTCTACCGCTATCAATACCGTAACGGTTAGAGTAGAAATTACCTTCTTCAATAATTAGATGGTAAACATCCCAATTACGAGATACTGCGGTAAGGAGCTGGTCAGCAGTCAGCTTATCATCCTGAATCTCATGACCAAATACCTTCTTAATCTGAGCCTTAGTTAGCTCAGATGGGCAACACTCATCACCAAAAGTAATTAGTGTGCCACGCTTGCCATTATCAATAGCATCAGCCTTGACATAATTAGCCGCAAAATACCACGGCAGAATGTAACTCTCACTTTCGTTACCACCGCCACGCTGCTCAAGCCAAATCTTCTGTAGTGCTTCTGCCTGACGAATATCAGATTCAAACTGAGTTACCTGTAGCGGTGCTCTGTCATTAGCCGCGCAATCACCAATACCCATATAGCATACAGCTACATCGTTCATGTCACGATTCTGTAGCTCTGCATTTAGAGTACCAAGACCTTGAATAACAGAACGTAGTACAGGTGACATACTACCAGTAACATCACAACCAATAATTAGTGGCATACTGTTTGGATGGTCTGCACTATTACGACATTCACGAACAGTAATGTTCTTCGGGTCAAGTTCTGGATTTAGACTTGATGCCGAATAAATAGAACCTCGACCACCAGTAGTAGAAGCCCTACTTAGATTAGTACGAATAGAGTAGTCATGCCACGCCTTAGAGCTGAAACTTCCGCAACCCACGATAATATCTTCCTTTCTTAATTAACCGTTAATCTTATTTTTAAATTCATTGCACGACTTATTGTTTATATCGCGCATGAACATTTCTGACTTATTATTGAAGCACAGGTTATGACCTGCAAACTTCATATTACTTACACAATTAACACAACTCTGTTGAGAACATTGAATACATTGGTTCATGATTATCTCTCCTTATCAATTATCTTTTCCGTAAAGGTATGCATTGATATATAGCAGTACCAAAATAATAAAGTCACCAATAACCCAAGCGTAATCATGTTCGACAATATTCTGATATACTGCTGCTCCCATAAATGTACAAAGTACCAAAGTAGTAAAGAATACAATCCTATTAAACAAAAGTCTATTCTTCATAATAACACCTCACAAACTATTAATAAAACTATTTAACGCATGTTTATATTCAAGCGAATGTTTGTTGTTTGACAGCTTATTTTTCAAACTTACATCAGACACCGCTTCTTTTGCACGATGGATAGACAGTTTATAATTGCTACAATAATTAATTGCATAACAAGCGTGATTACGTTTACAAACATCACAACCATTATTACAAAATGATTGTAGCTTGCATACAGAACATTGACATTTAGCAAACCATTTACAACGATTATGAAAATTTTTATCCTGCATAGATTTCATTTTCGTTAATCTCCATTTTAGTAAATCTTCGTTTACCATAAGCGTTTGTTAGAGCATTATCCCACTTATCCAAATTCTCAAATGGATTATCTGTAGAGCCTGTATTATACCATTCTGCAATAGGTAGCTTTACGTCTTTGCTAATATTCTTTGTAATCTGTTTTACAGATTCAATATCAACAGTCCTGTTTGCAATCTTGTCTGTTTTGGTCTTTGGTGGCATTACATTATATACTGCTTTAGGACAACCAACCATTTTATCATTGTCCTTTACTGCAAACCACCAACCACCTAAGAGGTATATACCATGAGAAGATGGTTTAACAAAAAGATTATCAATAATAATTGCATTGTGTACCAAATTGGTAGTTTTTAGGAAACATACAATATTGTTAAGTCTTGTGGTAATCCATGCAGAATGTTTACTATCTACCTTACCATTAAAGTAACGTAGCACCTCTGAAAGAGGATATACATTTTTGTCTTTATTAATGGCAACATACCATCCCTTATTACATTTACCCGCTTGCTTAATATCAGGCATAAACTGTCTAAAATAAGATTCAATCTTATTATCAACATACTTGATATTTTTAACAGATTCAATATAATGTTTCCAAGGTTTTTCCTCTTTAAACATATAAATCAAAGTATAATCACCAACATAATAATAACCATACTCAAATTTATACATTTGATGATAATGTAAAGAATATCTTTTGTTTAATGTAGTGTCAGAAAAGAATAGTACATTTGTCTGTTCCCAATCCTTATTCTCAAGCATCTTTTTTGCTTGTGCAAATAGTGTATTGACAGCTGTCATGACATCTTCTCTATGACATACATCTGGATGATATACTTTAGCATAGTTTCTGTATTCAGTTTTCATAATATTTGGGTCTGCTGAAAAAATATCACCAGCAGACTTCGCATTGAGAATTTGATTGATAGAACAGTGTTTCATAATGTGAAACCCCTCTTAATCTACAGTATGCATAAGGTTCTCAGCAGTTGCAACAATAATCTTTGTTACAGCATCACCATTCATAGAATACTCATACACAACAGGGTTATTGCTAAAGAATGGCTTATAGTTCTCAAACTGCTTTACATACTTTGCTACATCGTTAATATCCTGCCATACAATGCCATGAGTATGGCAAAATACAGGCTTTACATAATCGTCTGCATAAAGGCGAAGTGTCTGACCACCAATCTCTCCATCATATTCAATAGTGTACAGACGAGTGATAAACTTTTCTGCGATAAATTCTGGAATCATCATGTATTCTCCTTTATTGTTTTACTGTTTGATATTATACATCACCATTACGGATTTGTCAAGTCTAATTACGATACGAATATCAGAAACTTCTGAGCTATTCTTATCCCAAGTTTTAAACGCTTCGATATTATCAAACGTTTTAGTATATTCAAAGCTATCCATAATTATCTACCCCGAGTTAAATTTAGACTGGTTCTGTTACCACATTACATGCAACAATCTGGCATTCTTCACAATTACCTGCGAATGTATCAAACGTTGCTCCTGTAAAAGTCACATGAGCAGAAATGTCTTTGTTATCATATACAGATGTGTAAATATAACCAACCTGTCCAAACATTTCTACTTCCATACCTCTTTGAAATACTACTTCAATACCATCTGGTCTAATATGTTTAAAACACTCATAATCACATACATAGTCTGTACGAGGAATATATTTATTAGGTACTACTCTTAACATAATTATCTCTCCCATTATTTGCACAAATTTTTACCGTTGGAGCAAACTCTGTAACTTCTACATCATAACAGTTATCAAAGTGCTCCCCACATCCAATAAAACTATCAAATGTTTCATAATCGCCAATATAATCAACCCAAAACTTTAGACCAGATTCGTCATCTGGAAATACCATATACGCTTGATTACCAGCGTTGTCTGTTGTGTTTGGAATTTTAATATATACTACTATACCCGAAGCGCCCATTGCAAGAAAAGAATTATAATCAGTTACTAGATGATTTTTTGGAATACCACATTCCAGTCTAAACATAATTTTGTTTCTCCTTTGTCGTGTTATTGATTATATTATATATTATAATCACTTATTTGTCAAGTGTAATTAGGACACATATCAAAAAATATATTATCTTCTATTTAGAAAGGATATAGTATGCGATTATCTAACTTCATCTTCGCTCCGCAATTTGGACAATATGGTTTGCGATAAGTTCGTTCTCTACCACTATTACAGATAGCAACAGGCTCACCACAGTTCGTGCAATACCAATCATCATCTGCGTTTTGTTCCCACCGCCCATACACTACTTGTACAACATCAGCAGTAGGAATCCTGCGTATCTCAGCAAAAGCTGTTGCATAATCGCCACTTGTACGCTTTATAATTTCTAACGCAACTTCACGTTCAATATAATCACTCATGCTTCTTTCCCTCTTACTCAATCTCCCTGAAATCTTCAACCACTTCGTCAAAGCCATTAAACGAAATACGCTTAACATAAAAGAAATAAGTGTGTAACATCTTAATAGCCTTGTAAATTGTAACACGATGAGTTTCATAATTTTCAAGGTTTTTCTTATCCCATGTATTTGCTGTATTGTCAGTGCTAATAATTTCTTCGGCAAATTTATCTGCGTGTTCTTCAAGCCACTCTGGTGTAATTTCTTCTACACAGCAAGCAGGATAATTATAGCCAACGTGATAGTAGTCAAATCTGCCATTATTTTCTTTCTGAGCTTCTACAATATGCCCCCAGTGTCCAAATGGATAACAGATGCTATAAATATAGTCACTGCCATTTATAGTATCTACAAGTCTTTCGTCAAATTCTTTAGCACTCTTTAATGCTTCTTCCCAAGGCTTAATATAAACTTTCATAATAAAAACTCCTAAGTAAACCTTATATTTTTACATATGCCTTTTAAACGCTCTCAGATGCGTTCTAAGCTCCACATCTTTTCGAGGTAAAATCATACGGCAGTATATCTTGAAATCAAATATGAGCGATTCTGAGAGGTCGTTTCTAAAATACGTATATCGAAATTTATCTTTCATGATTACATTATACTATGTAATAATTGCTTATATTACCTGTCGTTTTTACGGTAACCCATTCCTGCGTTAAATGCCTTAATCATTAAATCTTTAATGCGTTCTTTATCATAAAGTTGAAAGCAATCTTCAAACGAAGATTCATCAACGGCATTCTCTTGAATATACTTCCATGCGTTTTCATTAGACAGCCTATAAGGCTTTATCTCATCTTTATGATACCAACTTCCACCATGTTCACAAGGACAATATACAAAATATATCCTATCATCACCCATAGTGTATTCTGTAATATATCCAAACCTACCATTACGCTTTACAACTACCTTGTCACCCATTTGATACATAATAAAATCTCCTTTCTGTTTATGATAATAGTATATCACAAAGAAAGGAGATTGTCAATATTATTTGGTGTTATTCCATTCGATACGACATGACCAGAGCACTATACTGATTGGTGATAGGATTATTGTATTGAACTTCGGCGTAAAGTCCTCTATCTTGAATATCTTCAATAAGATTCTTTAATTCACGAATAAATTTTGCACCATCAGCATTCTGGATGATAGTACACATTGTATAGCATTTATTTCCCATAAAGATTATGTCCTTTATTTAGATTTTAATATTACTATGGAACTTACCATCATTCATATCTACTGGTTCTTCATCTGGCTCATTAGTAGGAACATAGACTGCAATACGAGCATACCCACGAGCACCATTACCCTTCTTAGTAGGATTAAAGCCATACTCAACTACATTGATAAGCTCATAAGAAGTGTCCCATAGATAAATGTTAATCTCTTGGCCTACAAGAGACATAATCTCAGCAGGGGTCTTATCATAGTAAATTCGTGTTGATAGTGTCTCAAGATGTACCATCTTCTTCATAATTTAACAACTCCTTAATATATTAATACTCCATATCTGGCATATTTACAGCAATATCACAAATATAAATATTTTTATCTGAATGACCAAAATAATTATAAATCATTGGCATACATACATTATACCATGTTTCCTCTGTAACAAGATTTTCCAGTCTATATGGAATCATAAATTCTCTATCGCTAAATTGATTTACTTGAGCAGCTTCATGTAAACAATCTTGGAATGAATTTACTTCAAATCTTAGTTCATTGGTTGTTGGACTTTTCGTTAAACATCTATTTGCAAGTACATAATATAGTTTACCAGTACCGCTACGGCTCATACCATTTGTACTAATAAAATCATAAGTTCTATTTGCACCATTGTAACCATAGATAAAATCATAAAATGCTGAACCGCCAAACTTTCGTGGCATCTTATATTTAAGATATTTGATATAGTTCTGTGATTCCATATACGATACAAGTTCATCTACTTCGACTGCATTTCCACGAAGAAGTGGAACAAATCTACAAAAGACATTATCACAACTACCAAAACGTTTTGTGGAATATTTAATCATTTTTATCACCTATTAATAATCTAACTCATAATTATTTGCAAACTCTCCTTGAAGCAGTCGATGCAAAAAACTATAGGTATCTTCTACTGTATGTGAAGTACCAATAAATTTATACTCCTGTGGCGTATAGAAGAAAATCTCTTTAGATTCTGGGGCAGTATAGTATATTACACTTTCGTACCTTGTAAAATTAAACTTATAATGCAGTTGAATACTGCCAGTAACATAGCCAATATTTCTACCTACATTTTTATCAAGCCACGTTACATACCTTTCGGCATCTTTGAATTTCTTCATCTTACTCATATTTGTTACATTATCCATTAATAACACCTCAAAGAATAAAAGTTAGTATGCGTTCGTCAATATATTTTGTTTTTGCATCTTCAAGTGCCTGAGTAAAACCTACTACACCGCTCTTTGCAGGAATCCAAAATGTATCAAAATAGTTGTAAGACATATACATTGTACAATTGATATGATGTGCAATCTTATATTCTTTAAACAGTTCCTTAATATCAGAAACATTAAACTTACCATTGTCTACGCAAATGCCATAGATATGTCCAGCATGGTAATAGAAAAATGGATAATCGTCTCTGTCATTATATACATTACGAAAGGCAGAGCTATACTTTGATGGAATCTGAATGCAACCCTTATGCTTCCTATCCATTGCATCAGCAATGTCCCACATCATAGTTTTAATATCATTGTGATTCATTCTGTCATCATTTGGGTCTACATAAATAATAAACATAGAACCAAGCTTTGATTTTGTGAGTACTTTATTCATGTTATACGTTCTCCTTATTTAATTTGTTCAAAACCATTTCGCAAACATATCTATGGAATTGACCATAGTTTTCTTTATTAATAGACAGAAGATATTTAACCAACTTTATATCAATCTCAAACTTAGGATTACGCACAGGAAGTAGCCAATCATACTTGTGCTTATTAATAAAGACAGCAGTCTTATAATTTGGTACTAACTTATATTTCTTTTCGCCCTTTTTGGTATGGAACAAAGTCTTTTCAAACTTTACAGGAATACGACCATACACAAGAATAATATCCTCAAAGTTATTATAATAACCACGAGTATAATATTCAATATGATATTCATTTCCTCGGAATGTTACAATAAGGTCTGCACGAATTACCTTGCCATTAGATACATAGCCCTCACCACATTCACCATAATAATAATCAACATCATATGGATATGCGTATTGCATAATACCATCAAATTCACTTTTAACATCAAGACGCTTATAATTTCTGTACGTCTTATAAGGAATATTCATATAATACTTATCTACAGTATTACATTTGCAATCATATCCAGTTTCGCGGATTTCAGCCGCTGTCAATAATGCCATAGCTAATTTCTCCTTGTATTTTTGTTGTTGACTATATTATAGCAGATAGAAATGTGAATGTCAAGTAGTTTTTTAGTTATGTTTATTTCTTTTCTTTGCATAATTATATTCATGTATATATGATTTTATAATTTTGAGATATCTTTTACACATAACCCTTTCAGTAAATAATGGAAGTAAAGAGTTATGAGACACTAATGTAATACTTTCGCCTATTGTCTTTCCTGCATCAAGAAGTTCTATCAACATAATATCGTTTGGCATTTTTAATTCGCCATATTCATTCTTTTCAAGATAAGGCAATATATATTCACGAGGAACATTTATTTTATATATCTTTTGAGTAGGATTATGTGTCATCATTTTACACCTTCAATCTGTTAAATTCATTTAACGAATGGATGAGTTTCTTATACTCCCTACGAATTACTCTATCTATATACTCTGGTGTATTATTCTTATAATATGTCTGCCAATCCTCATTGCCACAATTTAACAGATATTTATACATAGACTTTGCATACAAGATTTCACTATAATAATAGAACTGCTTTCCTGTAATATTGCACGCTTGCATTAAAAGTTCTTTATTTTTATAAATCATTTTACGTCTCCATATTCTTCTCTTAGATGTTTAATATACTGTTCTTTTAGCCAATCAACTGTGACAGGCTTATCTGTTTTCTTTTTAGCTTCATTACAATATTTGAAAACACTCTTATATATTTGTACAAAATCGTTTCTCACCTTTAGGAATTCTTCATAAGAATAACCTACCATACTACTAGTTTGTAATATAGCTGTACTAAAATTTTCATAATTGCCTTTACTAACCTCATGCATTATATGCAACCAAAAATAATGATTACATTTATCTTCTTTTGCCAACTGTTTAATAATTAACATTGACAATTCATTATCTTTATCAAACATATCCATATATTCACACCTCTACACTCTTAAAAATCTCATCAATATTGTTTCCCCAATATCCTGCTCTTTTTCTTCTGTTTGCTGTTGTAATTGCTTCACGCATTACATTCCGAAACGTTGACTGTAAATAATTATTTGTACAATTATTATATGCATTTGCACGTTCAATGCAATCCATAAAATCAAATGTAGGATTACTTTCCAACAGGTCAAGAACAGTTTGCCATAAATCTACATAGTCACCAGCATCATAATTTGCATACCATTTTACCATTTTCCATGCAAGTGGATTATCTCTACTATAAATATTCATCATATCACCTCTTTACAATAAGAGTATAACACACTTTATTAATAATGTCAAGGGAAATTGAAGAAGGAGCGGTTATTCCGCTCCTTCTTCCTCATTAATATCCATAGTCTCGTAATGCCCAGTAAGACCACTAATAATATCAGACATATTAGTGTCCTCTGCCTTAGAGATATACTTATCATGTTCATACAGACGAGAACTAATCTTAATAGTATAATACTTCTTTGTACTCATCTGCGCAATACGCTCAATACTAATTACTGCATCAATCTTGCCAGTTCTTGGATTATTAATAGTAATAGTATCTCCTACATGGAAATTTGATAGTTTGTCTGGATTATTCATTATTATCAATTCCTCTCTTTATATTTATTCAAATGACACATTATCTCATTCTATATTGATAATTATAGTGGGTGATTAAACCGTGATAAAGTTTAGAAAATTCTGAATCTGCCCAATTGACATAATTTGGCAGACCACGTGGATGCATAAATACAATTCCAATACTTGTATCTAAATCCATATTTCCATATATTACATCATTATATACATGTTTCCATTCAGCACTAAAGAACATACCATCAACAAGGCGTTGTAATACCTCTTTACACAATTCTTTATTTTTGAATTTTCTCATTATTTTCCTCTTTCCGTTTCTTGTTGAGTTTGTTCATATTAAACACTCTAATATCCATATGATATATTTGACTTATTTTACGATACACTCTGTCTTGTAACCATGATGGTATACATATCCAGAGTGCTCGCTCAAATGTCATATCTTTATTAATAATCATATTTTGAATATGTATCATGAATGACCTATAATAACAACATTCAATATATCTGTTTAATACTTGTATTAATAAATCACGATTCTTGAATTTTGTATTCATTCATATCAATCTCCGAATGTTAGTGTTCTAATTTGCAGAGCAATCCATTCTCTTGTTTCACACCGACAAGGGGTACGACTAAGAGCAATAGATTTGTTATATGCAATTAATTCATTATACTCAGCAATAAGAATATCACGCTCCTCAATAAGAGGATATATCTTATTTCTTTGTACACGTGCCATATCAGAAAGATACGTATCACCATCTAATACTTCAATTGTTTTTTGATACGACATAATATTCTTAACTAATGACATAATTTGATTACCAATGCCAATAATTTTTTGTTCAATTTTTAAAATCTTCTTATCATCTGCGGTCATAGCTGTTTCAGTCTGTTTATTAAACATCGTTTACACTCCTTTTGTGTTTCTTAATAGTATTTAACTGTCTAATCTCTCTATGATACGCTTTACTTATTGTACGATATATTGCTTTTTTGTTATATAACGGCTCACATGCACATAATGCTTGCTCAAATGTTATATTTTGATTAATAATCATATGTTTAATACTTATTGTTGTTCCTAAATAACAATAACGGAGAATACATTTATTCAATACCTTTATTAATAAATCTTTATTCTTGAATTTTGTATCCATTCACATCACACCATTCCTTATAACTCATAAACTGTTTGTTGTTATCTGCTTCATATGCATGACTGATTACAAGATATAGTAGCTTATGATATGTATTTTCCTGTTCGTCAGGATTAAAATAAATTGGCATAATATATTTTAATGCTACATCATAAGGAGCATGGTTGTGATTTGCATACTGTAGAGCAATTTCAAAATAATCATTCCATCCAGCGAAATCTTCCATTACCTTACGAGCGGTCTGATTATTATAATTCAAATTTACATGATAATCCATATTCTCACCTCATTACATTGCGCATACGTAATTCTTTACTTCTATTTTTAATAATATCATTAAATGTCTTTCTATACATTTCAATAATATATAGAGCACTTTTATATTTAATAATATTATGGTTTATACAATAACCTAATGTTTGACGAATGTCATTGTTAAAAAGTTGTGAACATTCTACGACTTTTTGCACAGATACTGGTTTATCTATTATCATACAGTTAATTACTTTCAATGCCACTGGATTGTCTAATTTATAGTTCATAGTGCTTTCTCCGTATCATATCATTGTGTAATGTTATCCATAGATGATACTGACGACTAAAAGTTCGCAGTACCGTTTTTTTCATTACAATAAAATCTGTAGTAATAATATCTTCTACAGACATTCCGTTTTTATATCTATCATACGCATACTCAATTTCCATAGGATTCCATAACGATTCAATAACTTGATAAACTAATGTTTTATTCTTGAATTTAGTTTCCATATTAATCCCTTTAATTCGTATATGGCTTTTTATCATACACAATATCAAAATCAATTTCAATATTGTCTGCAATAAAAGCATCATAATCTTCATCGAAAATATTAAATGTTTCTGTTGGAGTATACATTTCAACACCAACACCATTCTTATTAGTCAATCGAATGTAATATGCTTGGTCATTATTTATGTTTATCCAATCTTTTTTATATAAAGATATTTTACTTGCATCGTATTTATTAATAAGTACAAAAGCGTTATAATTTGTAATCAAGCAATGGCGCGGAATTACACCATTATTTTGTACACGTTCTCTAATCATTTTAATATCTCCTTTATCATCAATAAGCATAAGTTACATCAAGATTTGGGAATTGGATTTTAGATACTTTATAAATATTATAAGTATCTTCTTCGTTGTAGCTTGCATTTATTATATCTTTAAACGTTGTTTCATCTTTGCTAATGATGCCAAAATCCAATAGAGTATTTCCCAGACGTTCACGAATCCTCATATATGTAAAATTATTACTGTTAGCATCAAATGCTACTTTCCTATATAAGAATTTATGCCCATTATCGAACTCAATGATAAAATTATCATAAATTGATACAAAAGCATTTTCACTAATAGTTGCTCTATCATTCACACAAATAATCATTTTTATTCTCCTTTATTCTCCTGTTTTTCAAATAGTTCTCGAAACTTTTCTAAGAACTTATCTTCTTCCATGTAAAAAGTATCTCCATACTTTTCTCTCATGATTTCCATCATCTGACCGAATCTCATATCTGGATGGTTGAAATTCCAAATCTCATATATTGCAAACAGAAAATTATAAATACGATGTGTGTCTCTCATACAATATTCACCTTCTTATTAATTACAGTTGCAATTTCTGCGTGACTGCATAGACGAGGAGTTTCAGAAGTAGAAGTGTTATATACACATTCCTTATGATAATAAATAGTATCACACAGCTCTATAATTCTAATAATAATGTAATTAATGCCATCTTTATGAACAGGAATGGTATCTTCTTTGAGAATCTTACCATTCTCCAATACCTCATATGGAAATATGCATCTCAGCATCCACGGATAGTATTTGACACCACTGTACCAATAAACTCCTTCTTTATTTTGGTGATTTACCTTAATATATTCTCCCCATTTACCGCGATTTTTAAGATTGCCGCCATGCATACTGACACCAAATTCTTTTGCCAATTTTTTAACTTCTTCCCACGGCTTTACTTTAACGACATAAGTGTTCATATTTTTCAACTCCTTTTAGTTTGTGCTTATAGTATATTACAAAGTCAGAAAAATGTCAAGTGGATTTTATATATCGTATTAATTTTTATCGCGCCCCTATCCCTAATCGTGAAAAAACAACCTTTCCATGTAAATTTATCCATATCGTTTTACGCCGTATCGGTAAAATTTTTCTGTTCGATGTAAATTTATGCATATCGTCTTTCCTTGTCTAATCGATAAAATTTTGTTGCTCGATGCAAATTTATCTGCCCCTATCCCCCTTCCGATTTCCAATATCTGGAAATTTGTAAATTATGCACAAAATTTTTACCAAAATTACAGAAATTTTTGTTCAATTTGCCTATAGGCATTCGTTCGTGAAATTGTACAAAAAAACACCCTTGAACCTTAAAAAATTCGTGAAAATTGCACAAAGGGGTGTCACTGGTAGAAAATGGAATTGCTGTCAAAAAATGTATATTGAAAAAATATTGAAGTAGTATTCAATACTACATAAAGTAGTTTTAGATACTACATAGCATAGTATGTAAAACAGTGTATAAATATGCAAGAAAAATTGAAAAAAGATTGAATTATCACAATGAGAAAAAACAGGTGTTTTACAAGTGATTTTTTCGCAAGGTAAAAATATTTTCTCAGCATGATAATTCTTTCTCAGTTGCCCGCTTGCCTTGAATAAACCTTGAAAAAGAGTAAAACGGCTATATTTGCCCTGTACTCGCTTTTATAGCATAGGCATATAATTATATACCTGGCCTGTCAAACGCGCTTGTGTGGCGTCTACAGGCGTGTATGAGCTATTGTAGCCCGTGTAGCTTGCGTGCGCTCTGCTATTCAATGGTACTGTACTAACTGTACTAACTGATATAGTACACTCAGTACAATACTTATTGATACCTATTATCATTATGTCCGTGTGAAAAATAATTATTTAGTAAGTGTACGCGACACGTGGACATTTACCAGTATTTACCAGTTTGAAGTGTAGTTGTGAGAAAGACATTTGTCCACGTAGCAAGAACACTTTTTCCCTGTTGTGCAAAGTGTACAAAGAAAGTTCCAGATATTTCCAAATAGCACCCTTTGGATGCCCGTTTCCGCCCCTGTTTTACCATTAAATGTATTTCATTTTGTGCAATATTACCTCTTGACTTTTCCCTCGAATAGCAGTATCATATAATCAGAAAGTGAGAGGTGAACAGGACATGAACAATACAAGTTAGAATAGCAAGGCGCGTGCGATAGGCACGCAAGGCGTGCACCTTGAAAACAGAATAATAGATTAGGCTTTCTCAGAGAGAAAGAAAGCTATGGTAAAAACTACCAGTCGTTGACTTGTCCGACTGTACAAAACTATTAAAATAATATGGAGGAACTTAAAAATGAGTATTTACAAGAATTTAGTAGAATACAAGGCAGAAAAGCGCCACGCAAAATGCGCGGTATGTAATCAGACCATTGAAAACGGTGAGATGGTTTGGCGCGTGCCGAACAGCGCAAAGAACGCAAACGGCGGTGTAGCATACGTACACGCCGACCATACCGACCCCGAACGTTATCACGGCGTGGCAGAGTTTACCAACCCCGCTAACTACCGTGGCAATCTCGGCAAGGACGGCTTGTTGTTCGGTATCGAGCTTGAAGTTTGCGCTCAGAATAATTACCCCATCCGGGTTGACGGTGTCGAAATCGAATGTGCCGACCACGCGCTGGCCTATATTGCCAGCATCTGGCAGCTTCGGTGGACGCATGACATCACGGTGTACGCTGAAGGTAACATGCCGCCCGAAACTAAGATGAACGGTTGGCGTGACCGTATCGCCCGTACACTTTGGGTACTTGCACCGAACCACGCAGCCGCAGGTGCTCATCTTACAATCGGTTGGGCAATCGACCGCGATAACATCCCGAATTTCGGGTACAATGCAGCGCGGTGCATGTTGTCTTACTTCGCAAGCGAAATCCTCGCAAACGAAACTGACGAGACAATTACAAGCGTATTCGGACGTACATTCACGACATACGCGGCATACACTGACGAGAACTTTGAACACGGCTACTGGGCTAACATCCGTGGCAATGGTTCGATTGAGTTCCGTCTCTGCCACATCGACAATATTGAACAGTGGATGCGTGGCGCGGCGTTCTGTGCAGAGTTTTGCAAGATTGTCAAGGCTCTGGACATGAACAATCTGAGTTTTTCCAAGGCTTGCCAGAAGGTTGACAAGCTCTGGAATAAGGCAATCAATCGCAAGTTAGCGGTCGAAACTAACTCCAAGTACGGAAACGAACTCGACCGCAAGCGCGATAACACCAAAAAGTAAACCGGAAAAGGTGGGGGCGAAAAGCCCCCACCGCCTACCAAACAAAACAAAAAAAAAAACGGAGGAAAAAGAAAATGGCAAACATCAGTAATTATCAGGCAGGCGTTCAGAACCTCGAAACGCTGAACGAAAAACACTTTAACAATTTCGCGGATATGACGTGTTGGTTATTCGTAACCGAACGTCTGAACGTCCGCAACAGAAAGCGGGTAGGCAATTACCTCCCGTTTGTGGGCAGCCTCAATCTGGACTTCCCCACGATGGAGGAAATCCAGAATAACAACGTCAAAGCGTATAAGAAGCGTATGCTGAAAATGTTCCATGAACATTTCGACCGCTAAAGAAAAATCCCCCTTGTCGGTGAAAGCCGACAAGGGGGAAATTTGAAGCTTGAATTTTTGAATTGAAATTTGGAGGAAAAAGTCATGTTAGAAAACCTTGTAAATCCGAACGTTTGCGTTATGCCGTGTTGGTGTTGGGCGTTTCTACTTTACGGTATCTTTACCGCCGTATCGCGGTTCACTACTTTTCTTTGCCGTGGCAATAGAAAGCATAAAAATAAGAGGGTGTAAACCCTCTTATTTTTTTTGTAAATTTGATGGTAAATTTTACCTTCTTTTATGCTTAAAAATTCTTTGTAAATTATTAAAATAATTTTCATCGTTCAAAACTTTTGTAAATTCCATTTTCTCAAACTGATATTATTTTAATAATATCAAAATTCCATGCTTGAATTTTTTATCACGCGCCCGCTCGATTTTCCAAAAACAGGAAACCTTGTAAATGCCCTCAGAACGCCCTGTATCGTGTTTTTGCCCTCAGGCATATATCTATATTCCGACAAGGGAAAAAGCAATGCAGGCGCGTTATATCCCTTGAAAAACAGGAGTCCCGCTTATGTAAATACTCAGGCATAAAAATTTGACGGAATGTACTCAGCACGAGCCGAAACTAAAAAATCTTGTAAACCATAGCAGACGGAATAAGAAAATTTTATTATTTTAATAATATCAGTTTTTCCATCATGATAAAAATTATATTATTTTAATAATATTCTTTTCATGCTTGAAAAATCATTTTTGATATTATTTTAATAATATCGGTTTCCATATCCTTCCAACGCTTGTTAAAAGTTTAACACTTTTACACTTTATCCTGCTAAAGTTTTGCTGCTTTACTACGCTAAAATGCTAAAGTTTGAAAATTTTGGAAATTCCAGATTTTGGATGGCACGCTCCCCTGATGGCGGTGGCTTGAAAAATCGTTGATGCATACATATAAATATGCGAACTGCTTTACCTTTGTATATTAATGGTATCCATCACATCTCATACTATCTATGTGCGACTGTCACTATAGATATACACGAATAGTATTAGTACTGATATGTGTATCGTGATATGTCATTAATGTTTCACGTGTAACATTAGTATTGTTTCACGTGTAACAATCCAATTATTTACAATTACATTATTTAGATAATATTAGTATCAAATAATCAAGCTGAAAACAAGCTGAAAACTAAACAAGCATTATTTTAATATTATTAATAATCAGTAGTTTACAATTTTGAATATTATTTCAATAATATCAATCCCGCTCGTCTTGATTTTCTATTAATAGCAAAATAGGGAACTGTTTCCAGTCCCCTAATCTGCCATAGCATATTATACAATGTCGCCGTGAAAGCAACAACCTTAAATCATATCTGCGATACTGCCAAGCATTTTATAAAGTTCTTCCTTGACACATTCTGCTTCTACGCTCTTTACAGCGTCCATGAGGAAATCAAAGCACTTCTTGTCCATGTCCTTGAAATAACCATCTGCGCGGTTATTGCTCTCGATAGCAGCCGCTACGGTTACAGACTGCGCATAGCTGATTGCTACATCACAGTACTTCTTGTCAACGAGGAAATACTTGCTTGCGCTCTCCTTGAAACGGTCTACGACCTTGCCAAGGTTTGCAGGACAGAAATCACTTGCATCAGCTACAGCGAAGTAACTCTCATTATCACCCATCACGCTGGCTACGAACATATTTCTCTGAATACTCATTTTACATTCTCCTTTGTTTGTTCAGTGTTTTTGTTCTCTCTCCTGAGCACATTATTATTATAGCATCAACATAGGTAAATGTCAAGAGGTTTTTTGAAAATAAATAAAAATATTTTTTTACGTACATCTGTTCGTTTTGTTATATCCCGCTCGATTTTATATTATCTTAATAATATCATTTTATTTATTTATCTAAATAATATTGTTGTCATAACAAAATTGTTTTAAGTAAAATTATTTTAATATAATAATAGAATTATTTTAATAATATTCCCGCTCGAATTTTCCTGCTTGCAATTTTCTGCTTGATTTTCCAACTTGAATTTTTCAACTTTTTCAGCCAAGGCGTTTAATATTTATTTTAATAATATATATGTAAACTTAATAGGCTTGTTTATTACTTAACAAAGTTTATCAGTGTTTCACATGAAACATTAAACATTGTTTCACGTGGAACATATAAGCTTGAATATAAGCAAGCGTAGGTGAACTTGTTAAATAAATAACAATGATGTTTAACGTGAAACATTGGATGTATAAATAAGCTTGTTTAATTAATATTTAGTTGTCAAGGTACATAGTAAAGTTGTTTTATAACGTGCGTATAGGCGTTAGTGTTTGCTTTGGTATTGTATTCCCATAATATACCAACTTCTCTTGCCTATAATAGTATTATATCATATTATTTTAATAATGTCAATAGGTTATTTAGTATTGTAACCATTTTGTAACCTTCTACTCTTTCTATTAATAGAATGATAGTATTTAATATTATTTTAATAATATTACTATCCTGCTCGGATAATGATAATTACTTTACTCTGCTAAAGTTTTAATATGCTAAAATTTTAGGGTTCTATAAAACCCGCTCGAAAGCGGGTAATATAGTCGAAGTGCAGAGTAGTTACTCCTGCTCTACATACCATATGAGGTCATTCTCACCAGCACAAGCGGTGATGTAAGTAGCATACCCCATCTGTAGAGTATCGTAACCAGTGCTGCGTACAAACGCTTCTGCGTCACCGCTTGCAAACATCATGTTTACATAGTCAGCCTTGACAGCGTTCATAGCATCAACACACTCTGTATAAGAACCAAGGCTCACAGTAGAACCCATGTTCTCAATACACCGAATTGCATTATACATACTTTCTATTTTCACCCCCTCTCTTGATTACATACTTATTATACCCTATATTCTCTCTAAAATCAATAGGCAATTTGCACAAATTATAAAAAAGTTTTTGTGCATTTTGTCTCCTGCATTTATTATAATATTATTTTAATAATATGTTTTAAATAATCTCAAAAAATGAGATTGTGTTTGATATTAGTAAAATAATATAA
>ERZ1034928.411-NODE-411-length-20616-cov-14.936822_pt1 | contig 20616 bp, 31 predicted proteins | sample MGYA00520627_ERZ1034928 | MGnify/ENA primary metagenome ERZ1034928 (study PRJEB33766, sample SAMN09781755) | gut metagenome | biome: gut microbiome | host: Homo sapiens | place: Madagascar | study: EMG produced TPA metagenomics assembly of the PRJNA485056 data... | reverse complement strand
ATATATATCTAAAAAGATTTTTTCTTTCTGCCTAATTTTTTAAAATTCACTTTTTAAGGCAACGCATTAAATCTTTTTTAATTAAGTTTATTATACTACACTTTGGGCAAAAAGTAAAGCCCTTTTGAAATAAAATTTTTCAAAGTTTTTACAATTCCACAGCTTAGGAGTACCATAAATAGTACCATTGCGATAGAAGCGTCTAATAACTGTTTAGAGCGCTTTTTAGTCTTAGGTATATAATTATACCTTGAATGGTACAAACACACCTTAGAAACGCAATATAACGCTCTAAACAGGTTTCAAACAAGTCTATTCTTGGCCTTAATATTTTAGGGACTTGCCTTATCTTTTAAGGGCTTGTGCAAGCTTATTTGTGATAATTACCAACAGCTTTGCAAACCTTTATAACATTTTTTGACATAGTAGATACTGCATCAATTTTTGCCATAGCATATTTTTTTCTCTCTCTATCATTTTGTAAACGCTTTTTCTCATATTCTGCTAATTGAGGGCATAAGAGCTTACATTCAGAAGTACGAGAAGTGCAAGAGGAACACGGATGATTTTTTGTCATATGAGCACTTATTGCTATACAGAAATTATTAGCCATTTTTAATTACTTAGTCCTTTCTTGCTGTTTGTATGTTCTTTGAGGTCTGGCACTATATATCTATCAAGGGCATACCAAAGGGCGCTGAATGTATGAGGGTCTATGTTAAATTCATCTGGCTGAATTTGTCCAGTACGCTCATCCTTTTTGAAAGTTAGGTCTTTTAATTCCCTAATTGTATTTATGCAGGAAGTTGAACAAACTATCTTTTTAAAGCGCTTCATCTTTTTGGTGTTTTGAACCCTTGAACCTTGCCCATTTTGCATACCTTTATGACAAGGAACCATATGGAAGCCTCTTTTGCGATAGTATGCTATTGTTTTAGGCTCTGCACAGTCTGCTATGATACGTTCATCTAACAAACCATATTCGGCTAACTCAGAAGCAGTTACGTCATCAGTCATTTGGTTTTTATAGTATTCCCAATAAATATATAAATAGTTTGTCTTAGGGTCTACTGCGCATCTAACGACTGCATTATACGAATCAGCAAAACCAAAGTCCATACCAACAAATTTATAGTTGCGGGGAATAGATTTAACAGCAGCATCAACCTTGAAAGCGTCCTCAATAGTAAACTGCGGCAGAACTCTTAGGCCATTAGCTCCAAACCTACCAAAGCGGGCAACTCTATATAAATCAGGGTCATATATTTGCATTTCATCCAGATTGTGCAAATATGCTTTAGGCAAATAATAATTATCCTCTGGCACACTATGATGATAGTATGTATAGCCAACAACACAAGTATGGCGTTTATATAGTGTCTCATCATTTAGCCTAACAGTTTGTTTGCCATTTTCATCAGTATGAATAAAAAACTGGTCATAAACCCAGCTATTTTTATCAACAGGATTCATCGTTAATATAAAATGTATAGATTTATCTGGATGACGAATACGGCCTTTTAATTCCTTAAAGCCAGCATATTTTATTTCGGGCGCTTCTTCCAACCAAACTATCGAAACATCATTTAAGGATTTCAGCTTGACAGGCTTATCCATACCTTTAAATATTATTTTTGAACCATTAGGAAAAATAAACTGCATCGGGCTTGTTCTTGCTATAACTTTAGTTGTTTTGCCTATTCTGCCAGCTGGGTCTAACAAATTAGCATTTAACAATATTTGGTAGATTAAGTCGAAGCAGGATTCTCTAATTGTTTCATAAACTTCTCTGACAACTAAAACTTTACGAACCTCTGTAAAACATTTTAGGACAATTTTAATTGCTGTTTGAACGGATTTTCCTGAACCATATCCGCCAAGGAGAACATATTCCAAATAGTCCCAATCGTCTATGTAGTTTTCAAACCTTGGCAGGATTTCGATTTCAGTCTGCATTGTCTTTCTCTTTTTCTAATTGTCTTTCTATCAACTCCATCAAACAGTAATTCGCCATATCCTTTAGTGTATCCTCTATCGTCTCAGATTGTACAAGAGCATTCGAACCTGATAGCAAATTATCTAACCTAAGCATTTTGTCCCACAAACGAACCCTTATAGCATCTGGCACTTTAGTCCTGACAATAGCAAACGAATCGCCATAGTCTTGATTTTTGTTATAATATATCTGCGTTAATTCCTCGCACATTTTAGCGTGAATCTCATATTTTGACATACATATACCCCCTAAAGAAAAAGCCAGCGTTTAGCCGGCCTTATCCTCAATTAGTCCTCTCCCTGAAAAGTATCCTCAGTGTCCATAGTCATACTTGCAACATAGCGAACTTTATCACCGGCAGGTAAAACAGCAATATTAGTCAGCTCCCAACCCTCTTTAAGCCAATCGTTCACTTTGATGTCGAAATACTTTGCAGATACTTCGTCAACTGTCTTAATTTGTATCATGTTTTCTTCTCTCCTTCATACTTTGCTAAAAACAGCCTTTTCAGGCTTGGCAGGAGTAACAGGAATTGAACCTATATAAACGGAGTCAAAGTCCGCTGCACTACCATTATGCTATACTCCTATATGGTGCGAATGGTGGGATTTGAACCCACAAGGCTAAAGCCGACAGATTTTAAGTCTGTTGTGTATGCCGTTCCACCACATTCGCAGGAAGCGGAATTATCCGCTATTCTTCATCAATAAACATTTCATCACGTTCCGCTGCTGTTGCTTCACTTTTTCGCTTTTTTGTGATTGTGATATTTATCGAACTATCTCCGTTATCTCCATTTTCTAATCTCATTCTATTCAGCAAGACAAATTTATCTAAATTTATTGCAAATACCTTTGTGAGCTTTTCCATATCGGTGCGAGCAAGCCTTTTAACCATTTCTGGATTAGTTAATTCATCGAAGTACGCATCGCAGAACCTTGTGAATTTTGCACTTTTTGCAGATATAGCACCAAATAATTCATTAGCTTCTTCTTCACGCTTTTTCAAATACTGCGCCATAAAATCTGGCTCGCGGTCTAATACTGTCCTAACCCCATGAACTGTTAAACCTGTTTCCTGTGCTACTGCCAGCAATGTACCTCGTTCGAGATATAACTGCACAACCTTTTTTCTTTCCTTACTTGTCAATGCTCGTCTTTTATTTCCAACTCTCAAAATTAGCTCATCTTTATAATCACTATGATATGGGATAGGCTCTATTTTGCCTTTAGCACCGAATGTTCTTCCTGAACCTTTTCCACCCATCTTTTCACCTCATTTCTACTTTTGCCCGTCTTGCCGATAGCTCAGCACCTCTTATTTTTATTTACGCAATCGCCTTTATAATCTCAATTGCCTTATTCATATCAGTGTTTATGGATTTTACAAACCTGCTTTCCTCCCAATTCTTCGTCAGTCTTGCAGGCTCAACATGAGTTATATAATCGCTGTACGCATTAAACATTCCCCAACCTGTATTTCTATGATTTGCAAGGTCATCGTCATGCCTATAAATGCTCAACAGCTTCGCTCTTGCTTCTTCCGCTCTTGCAATCTTAATATTAGCATCATCTTCACCAACCGGGAACAATTCAGCAGCTATTCTTGCAGCAGATATATTATTCAGCTTGATACCGTTCAACCCTTCTGCAAGCTCCTTAACATTTGCACTATATGCAATGCTTTCAGCTAACACCCTCTCTGCCTCATGTAACCTCTGATTTGCAGTTGCAGTATGGCGAATTTTTACAGTATTAGCAGCATTTTTAAAAGCTACATTAAACTGATTCTGACAAACTATCCTCAGCGTCGTTAATGCTGCTTTAAGAGGAATACTTCCGTCATGGCTGTTCTGGAAAATTACATAAGGCTTCATGTTATCGCCAAATATATTATAGTTTTCAAGGCTTGCTATAATATAAATCATTCCATTAGCAGTCTGTCCGGCCTTCTCAAACTTCAAACCCTTCTCAACCATGTTATCAACAAAAGCAAATGCATCTGCATTTTGTACTATTTCATATTTGCTGCCAACAGTCCCGAAAAATACAGGAGCGTCCTTTTCTCTCGTAACAAACTGATTGGGAATCAATTCTCCAGCACCAGTATAGATAGGCTCTTTAATAACTTCATAATCCAAACCAGCTTCGAGGATTATCTCATTTACGTTGTTACCCTTTACACTCTTTCCCACATTGCTCCAAGTAGTAGTTTTCATTTCTTTTCTCTCCTTTTCTTTTATTGATTATAGCACAGCACTTTTTTAAAACTTACAAGGGGTTATTTTATTATAATCCATAATATAAAATATTTTATTAAGTACCTCGGATTTCTTGCTCGCTGCAAAATTGATGTCCTTAAAAGCATCAATTATATCTGCTGCATGTTTGGCAGAACTAATTCTGTTAATGTGCATATCAACAACTTTATTAGCCTGTATCCTTGCAACTTCTGTAGGAGCTTTTTCATTTGCCATCTTGCGACCTTCTGTTTCAAGTACACTAATCGCACTATTCATCAGGTCTGTTGCCCATGCTATTTGCTTCTCACTACCATTCAACATCTTTTCTTTACCTTGCCTTTCTTTAACTTACAAGTATATTATAAACTACTATAAAGCAAAAGTAAAGCCTTTTTATAAATCCCTTAAATAATTAGGCATTTCTTTTAAGGATTTCACGCCCAGCTTGTTTCATTTCAACTTGCCGTTCTTCAATTCGCTTTTTGTACGCGCTATACTCACAATGTTTGCAATCAGTAGCAAGCAGTTTATAGAATGTACTATTAACTTCTTGACAAATTGTGCAATGCCGAGCATCTATGTCATCAGTATCGAATGCATAAAAAATATGCAATGTTGCCGAATAATCGTATGCTCTATCATGCCAAACCACATTAAACAAAAATGATTTATTCGTACCATTTATTTTAATGTTTGCAATTTTGTTTATTTTAGTGGCTAAACTGTCGAGCGCTTCTTTTCGCGTGTCCTCGTGAATCTGGAGGCTTGCCACTCTTACGACATTTTGCATATCTGTTTTAACCTCTCCACTTCTTTCACTGCTAACCTATCCGCCATTTCATTGAATTCTATTCCGTTGTGCCCTTTAACTTTTACAAATAATATTTCAGCGCTATCTAACAAACCAATAAGCTGCAACCATAATTTTTTATTTTTGACCACTTTATTATCGCTTGTTCTCCAGCCATTTTGAATCCATTTTTGATACCATTTGCATTTGATGCAATTTATCACATAGGCGCTATCAGAATATATAACTATTTTGTCGGTGGGCTTCAGTCCTATTACACTTTTTATACCAGCTATAACTGCAAGAATTTCCATTTCATTATTGGTGGCTTTTACTTTTGAACCAGCCACAATAATACGTTCGTTATTTTCATTTTGAACGATTGCTGCATAGCCGCCTAACATTAAACTAACACTACACGCACCATCTGTATATATTTCATATTTCATAATTAGCACCATGGGAGGGATATTTCGCCCTCCCTTTTAGCTATATCGACTTTATTTATTCGTCATCGTCATCGAAGTCAAAATCATCATCATCGTCGTCATCTTCAACAACTGACTTCTTGGCGGGCTTCTTGCTCTTCTTTTCCTTCTCCTTCTTCTTAGGCTTGACGACTACTTCTTCCTCGTCCTCATCTTCCTCGTCCTCATCGTCAAAATCCTCGTCATCGTCAGGCACAACAACCTTCTTAGCGGGACGGCCACGCTTGCCACTCTTCTTTTCTGCCTTCTCCTTCTTTTCCTTCTTCTCAACTACGGGAGCATCTTCGTTTGCATCGTCCTCGTCTGATACCTCAACATCTCCTTTAAGTACAGATTCAAGCTTGCGAACCGTCATGTTTTCAGGCAGAGCATCAAAAATTACCGCTGCCTCTGCATTAACCTTTGCCAGCATCACACAAGACAGCGGAAAGCGCTTACCAACATCGAGTATACCCTCCTTGTCTCCCTCCAACACAGCCTTAAAAGCCTCACCGATTGTCCAATTCTTTGCCATTTTCTTTTCTCCTTTTATATATTATTTTTTTATTGTGCTGATATAGCACTGATAAACGTAAACAAAACAACTTCTTGTTCGGCATATAACCGCTTTATATTTTCAATATTGACCGCTTCAATATCGGAGCGCAGTGTTATAGTGCTGCAACCATCTCTGTCAATTTTCATGGCATAAAAGCCGAACTTACCAAAAACAGCCTTTTCACCATCAAATACCGTTCCGACCTTAAACTCATGCCCTGCTATCTGTAACAGGTTTAGAGCTTTTATCAATTGTTCTCCATCGGCCTCAATTTTAACTTCTACCAATCCATTTGGCTTAATTGATAGCCCATTATTCAGACCAACCAATTTAATTATCGTTTTTTCGTCTGCCATTGCCTATCCCTTTCCTCATAAAATTTATTTCTTGAGCTATTGCTCCCACTTTTTACTTTTTTAAACTGCTTTGGCGGCTCTTGTATATCTATATCAGCAGGCATTGTATTCACGGAAGAGGTATTTTCAGAAAGGTAAGGTGAGCCGCCAAAGCAAACACTTTTCAAATCCTCTAAATCGTCTACATTGAGCATCATATATGTTCCACGCCCTAAAAACTCCACAAGAAAAATAGGAATTTTATGCGCTACCTGTGCATGATATTCTAACTTTTCAATGTCCAAATAATTCACTCGATAGCTGTCGGCTTCGGTTGATTTTAGCTGAACCATTACCGTATCGCTTTCGCCATCCTCTTTATGTATCCAGTCAGAACCAGAACCGGGAACACTATTCAGTCCCAGCCTTTTCATTACGTTCTTTTCATTCCTAAACCAGAACTTTGACTTATGCATAAACAGCTATTGCAACCAACGCCAATATCGACCAAAACGTAAAACCTGTTCCTATTATAAGCAACCATTCAGCTATCGAACCTTCTCTTATTCTATACTTCTTCATATTTTCTTCCCCTTTGGTGTTAAGACTGAGGTTGCCTTTCGCAGCTATTTAACTCACCTTCTGAACTGGAAGGGTATTGTTCAGTGAGCATTCTGTTTTATCCTCAGTCTTTTCTTTCCTCTCTTTTTATATTAGTATTATACTACACTTTATTATAAAAGTAAAGGCTTTTTTCAAAATTTTTACCTAAAATTTTAAGACAATTAGAAGCTGTCCAAACTTTTAAGTTTATAGCCTTTATATCCGCACATTGCTATACAGACAGCATCAGCTATATTATCATTATATCGTATTTGCCCTTTATTTTTCCCTTGCTTAACCTCATACGATATTTTTTCTTTTAATCCTAACTTTATGCAATATAATATAGAGGCAATTTTATTTTTGTCCTTTACACCTTCCAGCTGCTTTTGTGAGGGCTTCGAACTACCCAGAACGCCTTTTTTCCAGCTTCGTGTCTCAACCCATGTTATAGGCACATTTTTTGTTATGCAACAATCAACTATTGCTCCCACTAATGCACAAGTACCGAAAATATAATTAACTGAAATATGAGGATTGCTACCACTAAATAACCTGACTGCTTCAATCGTAACCAATACATCGCCCTTATTTTTACATTTATCTATCAATTTTTCCAGACGCTTTATGAGCCGCTTTCTTTTGTCGTATCTTAGATTACAGCCTTCAAAATTTTCATGCCCTGCAAAAAGCACTTTGCCATCTTGCACAACAGCTATCCCAGTATCCGTATAACTCTGGTCTAACCCTATACAATAACGTTTATTTACCTCTGCCATATTTAATCCTTTGCCTTATACTCAGTTGCTTGCCTTAACTCTTTAGGCAATTTTATCCTGCCTTGGCCTATATTCCAGCAGGCGGAACGCATAGCACATTCCATACAACGCTTACAATTTGCATCTTTGCTTTTTCTACGAGGGACTTCGTGTTCAGACAAAAACAACCTTTTCATTTCCTGAATCTCTCTCAGTCTAATAAAAAACGGCTCTGCTTTTTCTCTATCCTGCTTGACTGTTATTATTTTAATTTCCTGAGTGTTTTTATCCTCCACCAGTACATAACCTTCAGGAATATCTAACAAGCACAGATAAAAATTTAGCTGCTTTTCACCCTTCGCATGATGATTTCCGCTTTTCTGAAATGCATATGTATTTTCTGTTTTTATTTCAAACAGCGGCTCGCCTCTCCAATTTGTTTCCATATCAGGCGTAAAACACAAATCATATTCAGGTAGAAAATGCGTATATTCTGCACATTTAAGCCAGCCAGCGTTTTTAAACATTTCCTGCCATTTTATATGTGTTGCAGTACCTTGGGCAAAAATCCTCAATAGTTTTGTATCAAAAACTTTACCCGTATCGCGTTTAAAGAATAATGATAAAAGCTGCTCACGATAACAAAAATCATTGTCACTACTCAAAATGGCAGAAGCATGTAAACCATACCTATCGCTTTTTGCAGCATCATCGTGAAACAATTTATTTATCTTTTGCTCTACCATAACTGCCTTTAAATCTCTATTAGCTGCTCTTTCTAATTGCGCCTTAAATGCACTCATATTTGCCATATTAACCATTGCTCCATGCAAATCTATATTTTCGTTTAAAGTCCTTCAAACTCATTTGATGCCGCATACGCGACCTAAGACAAAATAGCCCTATTCCTTCGGGCTTAATATACAGTACCAAATAATCGCCCATAAAACATTCGCCAATATTATTTGCTCTATCTGGTATTGTGACTAAATTTATAACATCATATTTTTTGAGTTTTCGCTTCATATGTCATGCCAGCCCGCTTGATTATAATACCTTTTTATTCCTGCATTTTTCAGCATCCGTCTGCAAATTTTACATGGCTCTGCGTTAATCCTATAATACAAACCCTTACCAATATCAAACGAATAACCTGCTAAATACAAATCAGCACCTATCATATCAACTCGCGCTGCACTAATTATCGCGTTCTGCTCTGCGTGGACTGCAACACATTCTTCATATCGCTCACCTGCTGGAATATTATTTTCCTGCCGCCAGCATTTACCAGTATCGCAACAATTTTCCTCTCCGCGAGCAGAACCATTATACCCGGTCGCAATTATTTCGTCATTTTTAACAAGCACAGCACCATAAGCCCGTCTTAAACAAGTTGACCGTAATGCAACTTTAGACGCTATCTCTAAATAATATTTATTTTTGCTAATCCTCTGGAACATTTTCTGCCTCCTTTGCTTTTCTATTCCTATTTCTATTTGCTGCCATTTTCTCAGCCCTTACCCGCTTAACATCATCAAAGGATATAAAACCACCATCAAACATCAAAGGCAATTCACATTCGCCAAATGGATTATTCACTTTGCTTTTAACGACCTTACATTTCATAATCATTCCTATTTTTTCATTTGCTGCTGAAATCTTAGGATTTTTATTTGGAATCTCTATCCATGCTCGTCGTGCAACCTTAATCCGGATAGTGCTATAAAATTTAATAGCTCGCCCGCCCGGTGTATCATCCTTATCACCAAATAGCATAGCATTCATTTTATCGCGAACTTGATTTATCAGCACTAAAATTGTTCCGCTCTTTTCGCACTCTCTAACAATTATAGGAAGCATTTTTGAAAACAGCCTTGCAGTACCGCCCATGCGCGTTTCATTTTCTGCATCTTTAGCCAGCTTTTCAATATCCTCACGAGGCTGACAGGCTGGAACACTATCAATCAAAATTAAAGGCATACCCGCTTTTGCTAACTTTAAAACAGTATTTAAAACCTGTTCACCATAATTGCAGCGATATACAAGCATCTGCCCATCTTGTACGCCAATACTTTTTGCCCTGTCTGCATCATATGTACCTTCGATAGGAAAATACGCTGAACATTTGAAAAGTGAGGCAAGCCAGTAGCAAAGGGAAGTTTTGCCAGAAGATTCTGCTCCGAATATTTCTATTATCCGCCCTTTAGGCAAGCCACCGCCAATTACTTCATCCAAATCCTCTATTCCAGATGACACTCGTTCAATCTGCAAAATAGATTTTTTGCTGCCCGTTTTAAAAACTGAACCTTGTCCATTTTCCTTTTCAAACTCCTTGCAGATTTTTGCTATTTCTTCCTTGTTCATCATTGCCCGCTTCTCCTTCCATCTGTCTACACTGTTCTATAAGCTTTTCCAGAATTTGTACCGCAACTGCTGCTGTATGTGTAGCTTCTTTAAGCATGTTTTTATAGCCGCCCGATTCAGGCTTATTTTCATTATTAAGAACAGTTTCGTTTACAGCTTCGCAAAACTCTCCATATTCTTCGCCCAAAATTGTAGCCCATTCCGCCCAGCTATGTGTTTGTTCTCCCCATTTTTCAGTTTGCGCCACTCTTTCTAACAACACCAGCCGTATCGCTTCAAATTGCGTTATCATTTACCTGCCTCATCTCTCTTTATTATACCACAATTTTTATATATTGTAAACAGCAATTTATATTTTATCTACCTCTGCCATAAATAGACGAATTATATTTTTCAGTTCGTATCAAATAGCGTCTTTCGTTAAACTCTAAAGCACCAGCATTTTCCAACGCATTTAATACTCTTGCAGTAACAATGCGCCTTGGCAATCTACTTCTAAAATCTGGAAACGATTCATAATCGCCATGTTTCAGTCGTTCTTCCTCAATTGCTTGAGCGGCTTTCAAACCAACGAAGTCTATATTACATAAACCTTCCTGCAAGCACCGTGAACCAAATTTATTTGAAACACTATATTCAGCAGAACCATTTACATGCGGAAGAAGAATGACACAACCGCTTCTGACCGCTAACCCTTTATACTTAGGCAAATCCAGCTTATTACAATATTTTAATTTTACGAGCCAGAAATATTCGGGATAATAAATTTTATACCACATCTCAATAAGAGCAATTATCGAATATCCCGTGCAATGGCCTTTATTAAACGAATAAACCAACATCGAATTAAAAGTATCAGCCGCAACCTTTTTATCAAAACCATTCTCGACAGCGCCTTTTATAAAATCCTTCTTCATGCGTTCGCAATCAGGATTTTCGCCTCGTAAAAACGCTGCTCTTGAATCTGCTCCTTTAATCATTTTCATCATTTTATCTGCATCATCCCATGACAGCTTACCTATTTCGCGGCATATTCGCATAATCTGCTCCTGATAGATAACTGTTCCATAGGTTTTTTTAGTTTGCCTATAATATAATGATTTTTTAGCATGTTCTATATTTTGTTTATTATCTGCATATGTATCAGGCATTTTTAGCTGCAACGGTGCAGGTCTATTCATAGCATTCGCAGCGCATAAATCCTCAAAACAATCGCAGTCAATTTGATTTAGCATATTTTTCACAGTGCCAGATTCAAATTGAAAAATACCATCGGTATCACCAGCCCTAAAATGTTCATATACTTCACTATCACTTAACCATTCTGGATTATACTTTTTATGCGTATATTCTTCCAGCTCTCTAATTTCTGACATTGTAATCAGTCCGAGAATATCAAACTTGAGTATATGCAACTTGTCCAAATCGTCCAAATCATAAGCGCAGCTAAATTTTCCACCACGTCTTTCAACTGCTACAAAATCAGTTATATCACTGCCGACCAGCGCAACTCCTGCTGCGTGAGTACCTATATAACGAACCTTTTTGTATAGTCTGCTAAAATGCAATAATATATTGTCAAACTGTTTATTCGTATCCTTTACAAACCTATCATTTTGTATTGCATCATAGTCGAAAACCTCATCATCACCTATTTGCGAATGTACATATGCTTTTATCTCCTGTTGGTCTGATTTAGCATCTACTCCACAAACTTTAAATAAATCATTTAGAGCATTATCAACTTTGTACAATCCATAGCTACAAATTTGTGCAGCTTTGCCAGCATATTTCGTTACGATATAATCAATAACTTCCTGCCGTCTATCTGTTTCAAAGTCCAAATCAACATCAGGATATTTTTTCTTATCCTTACGCAGGAACCTCCTATAATCCAAATCGAAATATAAACTATCGACCTCAGTTATACCTAAAAAATAAGCTATAACACAATTGCAAACAGAACCACGTCCGGGGCCAACTTTTATGCCCTGCTTTTTTGCCCAGTTTACATAGTCCTGAACTATCAAAAAATAATCAGAAAAATCATTCGCCCTAATAACAGCTAATTCTTTTTTTACACGCTCAATATATTTATCAGTTGTGCAACCTCTTTCCTTCATTCCACTCTTAACCAGCTTGCACAACATTTTATAGGCATCATCTACTCCATAGCGAGGCGTTGTATCTCCTAAATTATCTAATATATCATCGTCAATTTTAGCTTCAAATTCTCCTGCGCACTTTTTAAAATAGCTTAACCAACGCAGCTTGCCTTTATATTCCTGCTCTGTAATATCCTTTCCCGGCCTATAAGTTTTTACGAAACGTTTTTCAAGCTGCTCGTATGTTGGCATATATCGTTCTCCATATGTTTGAACAATATCAATGCCTTCGTGCTTGGCTATCTGGTGCATTTTTACAATAGTATCTATTTCGTCCTTTTTGCCATAATGACTATCAGATGTTAAAATGCAAGGAATATTTAACTTGCCAGCCAAATCTAATAGCACCTCATTAACACTTTGTTGCGTTGTCTCGGTATCTATTGAGTATGGCTGAATCTCTATATAAAAATCATTGCCAAACAAGCCTTTAAATCTTTTTAACTCCGTTTTTGCAGCACCAACATTTCCATTTACAATTCTCTGGTCGAATATTGAAGCAATACAAGCTGTTGAACAAATCAACCCTTCGTGATACTGTTCAAGCAAATCCCATGTAACACGAGCATGATAATAGAAACTGTCCCTATTTGCAATGGTAATAATTTTATTTAAGTTGCGATACCCTTGAACATTTTTAGCAAACAAACAAAGATGATAGCTTTTTGCGTCTTGGTCGAACTCCTTTTGATAATAGCACTCACAACCTAAAATCGGCTTTATGCCTTCTTCCTTACACGCAAAATAGTGTTGAATTAAACCGGAAATTGTGCCATGGTCTGAAATACCTAACGCAGTTAATCCATTCTGTTTTGCGACCTTTGCAAGATTTTCAGCTTTACCGTGACCATCAAAAAGCGAAAATTCTGTATGCCTATGCAAATCAAACATTTATTTCATACTCCTATTTTTACTACCTTTATTATACTATACTAATTATAATTAAGCACGAATTTCTAATAAATAATTGAATTATTTTTATGATACTCTTCAAATAATTTGATAGCTTCCTCATGCCCTATTTGCTCAAGCGAAATAACTGATGTATCCTCACTCCTTAAAAATCTATATATGTAATCGTCCCTAAAGCCTATATTTTCAGCTTCGCTTGGCGTACAACCATAATAAACTTTAGTTATATTAGCCCATATTATAGCGCTCATACACATAGGGCAAGGGTAGCCTGTTGCATATAGCTCACAGCCACTTAAATCATAAGTCTCTAAAACACTACACGCTTTGCGTATTGCATTTATCTCGGCATGAGCCGTTGGGTCATTATCTATCAAAACAGAATTGCTCGCAACTGCAATACAATGCCCATCTTTAATAATAGCAGCCCCGAATGGCCCTCCGTAACCCAAATTCATTGTTTTCCTTGCCATCTTAATTGATTCTTTAATTCCGAACTCTAATTCTTTTTTCATCTGTTTCTTCTCCTTTTTTTTTAATACCTATTTAAAACTTTCACACCATTCACTATACTTTATCCACTCAATAAAATTATGCCTTAGCGCCTCTTTCCTTTTAAGCCTTTTTCCAGCCTGCTTTATTTTTTGATGCTTTCCATTCGATGAAATAACATCTATATAACCCCACCTGTTACCATAATTCCAATATGTCGCATCGACACTATCAAAAGGGCATTTTTGAATCAATTCGGGGTGAAAAAAACCAAGTGCATGAATTTTAGCATTATTCTCATGTGCTTTGTCTATGAACCAAGGGAAAAATCTCCACTCACTTCTCACAATCTCTTTAGTTACAATTCCGCCTATTGAAACGTAATCATAATCTTTGCACATTCCTATAAATTCATCTTTACCTCTACTTTTATGCCAAACAGGAATACATTGTTTTTTTGTTTTCCTTTCAATATAAGAGCGTATTTTTTTTACAGTATCATAGCCATAAATACAATCAACATCCATTTCAAAAAAATGCTCTATTTTATTTAAATTTATAAAATCACAATATTTATCAACATAATTGTTTAAATTTTTAAGTGATATATGCTTCCCTGCCATAAAAGTAAAAGCCCCACTATCAAGCAAAAAACCTTTAACAAATGGAAGTATTTCGTATTCCCAGTCAGAAAAATAATAAAACGATTCAAGCATATATAAGCGCTTTGCAAATGAAAAGTCGTCTTCAAACAAAAACTCTTTTGCGCTTGTAACACCTGCTAAATAAACTTGCATAACTAATCCTCATATTCAAATTTCCATCTTTTTTCAAGCGCCTTAAATAAAAAACGCTTAGAATAATCATTCGGGTCTATATCATAGTGTCTGCACCAAGCATTCAACTTAGCAGGAGAAAGCATCTCAAAATCTGGACAAACGGCACTCCCTTTAACATCACCGCTTTCTCCTGCTCCTTTTCTTACATCTTTCGGATTTTCTCCAAGCATTTTTAAAAGTTTTTCAGCTAAAACAGCCGCAGATTGAATAGATTTATTATATTCAGAAACAAGAGGATTTACCGCTCCTTTGATAATTATACCTTTAGCCTCTATCTCATTCCCTATTTTTTGAATATTTTTACGAACTCTTTGATAATCAGAAAATGTGGCGACAAAAAACAAATTTTCGTCATATCCTTTTTCTTTAGCCTTTTGTATTATTTTTGTCGCCATATCCTGATAATTCATTTAATCAACCCACCCTTTGTTCTTCAAAATCTCTATTCTTCGTTCGTATTGCTTTTGAGATTTACACTTTATAGTTATAACAAAATTAGAATTTTTCTTTTGAACTTCTTCGGCTTCTTCAAATAAAGCGTCTATATCAACATCTTCTAAATATCCAGCCTCTGAATTATCGAACCCTAAATCTTCAAACGATATATCCTCTAAACTCAATTTAGATAATTCATCCTTTAATTTATTCATATCCCATTGCGAATACTCAGCAACTTTATTATCGGCAATTCTAAATGCATTCGCCTTTGCTTTACTCAAATCATCCGCAATAATACATGGGATTTTTTTCATACCTATCTTTTTAGCAGCTTCATACCTTGTATGCCCCGTTATAAGAACAAAATTGCTGTCTAATACACAAGGAACTTTAAAGCCATATTCTCTTATAGATTTAACTACCTTATCAATAGCCTTTTTATTATTCCTCGGATTATTTTTATAAGGTTTTATCTTATCTATTGATACATATACTATTTCCATTTTTTTCATAAATTCTACCTCAAAAACTTTTCGCTCAAACCTACCCTTTTTGATTAGTTATTGATAGCCTTTTTCAAGCTCTATAACTTTTTTTACACAAAATTTCGTTATAGGCAAAATAACAATTTCATAGGTAACTTTTAAGCATACTTGAACAACACCCATACAAAGCATTGTCTCAAAAGGCATCGTCTTAAAAAAAGCAATAGGTATAAAGATACAGCTATCAACAGCCTCGCCTACAAGAGATGACAATATTGCCCTCAAACCAAAGCCCTTCATATCGCTATGCTTTTGCTTCATTTTAGCAAACACTTTATCATTTGCAAAATCGCCTATAACAAACCCCAGCAGCGATGCAATCAATATGCGCGGAGTATTACCTAAAACTATACAAAATGCATCTTGGTTTCCCCAATATTCGGGAGCAGGCGTTGATATAACAAGCTGAAAAACCAAAACCATGAATACATTAGCCCCGAACCCCAAATAACGAGTCATTGCTGACCATCTATATCCATAAACTTCAGAAAACAAATCAGACAATATATATGTTATGGGAAAAACAAATATAGCACCTGTCATCGTTATTCCGAACGGAAGCAGCAACTGCTTACCTGCGACTATGTTTGAAATTACAAAACAAACAACAAATAGTACGGTCAAAAAACACTGCGTTTCACTCATCTTACGAATCTTCATAATTTAATTTTTAACTCCTTATAGTTTTTTATAGTTGGTTTTTACATACAACTTTATAATTAGCTCCACAACTTTTCTTTAACTAAATGCAGCACCATATCCAGCGTGAGACAAATTCTGAAATTATCAAATTTTTATCCCTTGCTCATAATTCTGATATTTCATATCAATTTAATTAAAAAGCAAAGAGCATATTTCATTTTATTTAATCCTCGTCATCCTCATTAGTATCCATATCATCAAGAATTTCCTGAATATCATCCCAGTCATAATCAGATACTATCGTATCAACAATTTCCTCTTCATCCATGTTTTTTATCTCTTTTTTGGATAGTCCCAGAGACAAAGCAACCTCTTTAAGCTCATCTTCGTCAAGGTCATTCAGCTTATCCTCGATTGTCGACTCCTTCGCCTTTTTCTTCTTACTGGCTTTACGAGGCTTTTCATCTTCATCATCGTCAGAATCTTCCATATCCTCAGGATTCACAGGAAACGCTTCTTTCAACAACTTCACTATTTGCTTTTCATTGAAGGGCTTTGCTTTACTATTCTTGAACTTAGATATTTCACCTGGAATGACAGTAATATTTCCACTCATACCCTTGCCAACCTTTTTGATAGTATAATCTCTATCGCAAATTGTACCGTATTCCTCAAAAAACTCTATGAAAGCGGGAACAGGAGTGATACCAGTCGCTTTATACAGAAGAATTACCACCTTATTAGCGTCATAGTCCCAAACATTCCAAGCATACATTGTAGCTTCTTTCATGTTTTCATCAGTATCGGCACAATACGGGCAGTCCTTGCCATATGCTTCGCAGCAAAGAGCATTGACTCCACGCTCCCAATGTGTATGAAATTTAAATTCGGCTCCTGTGTCTAATTCCTGCAAAAACCTAATACGGCGCTTAGAATCTGCTGCAACATAAAAAATATCCTTTTTGCTCGTTCCACTATTTTTAATTCTGTCCTTCATCGAATCAATTAGATTCATTTTGTTTATTTTTCCTTTCCTGATTTAATATTTATTTTTTTTAATCATCGTCTATCATTTGAATCCTAAACAAATCTCTGCCTTTAGGAGTAACTAAAACTTGCAGCCCTGCATGATTATTTACACAATACTCTTTAAGCACAAATAATCCACTTTTTACTGAAGATTGATAAGGCTTTAAACGCGCCTTGCTATCTCGATATAGATAACCATGAGCTACCAACCATTGTATTAAATAACTCGGAGGGCAACAAAATTCTTTCGCAGTATCTCGCAAATTTGTATTCGGGCCTATTTCAACTAAATTATCAAAATAGTCCGCTTTAGGTCTAATTTGTCTATTTTCCGCTTCAACTTGCTTTCGCCTCTCCTGCTCTAATTTTAACTGCATACAAATTTCAATTATTGTATCCGGATTACAAATAGCTTCTTCCAGCTTTTCTGGTGTCATATATGCGCCATATTTACGGATGGAAGGAATAATATCATGCGTAATCCAACGCTTGAACGCCTTTGCCTCTGGCTTGCGAGAACCAAGAATTAAAGTATAAAGTCCCGGTTCATTAACAATAGTAGAATCACCTTGACGCCCTAAGTTGAACTTAGCCCGTTCATCTTTATCAAGGCGGCTTACTGCAATTGTAGGATTGCTCAAACCTAAAATATCGCACACATCGACGGCTACGAACCATGGCTCGCTATCTTTTTCAACAACTCTAATCTCACCAAACTCAGGATTTCGAAATACTTGCAATTGTTTGTTTTCCAAACTGTTTTACCTCCTGTTTAATTTATGTTAGTTTAAATTCAATCTTTACTATCTCAACGTCATACGTCCAAGATTTAGTATTAGCTAAACCATTTATAATGCGCCTATACTGATAATTATGCTTAGCATCTCCTTTTCTACAATATCCTTTTGTAGCTATACTATAATTTAATCCTGCATCTTTTGCGCTTTCACAATTAAACAATTCATCTTTAAACCAAAGTAATGTATCATCTTTTCCATAACACGCTGTTGTTTTATGCCCAGCGCCTTTGCGATTTTCTTCTGTACTTTTAGCAATAACCTTTACTATGTATCGTATCATTTTCTAATCTCTCCTTTTCTTTACCATATTTATTATACTACAATAAATCGTAAAAGTAAAGTGTTTCATCAAAGTTTTTCCCTAATCTTTTAAGGTTTATATCACCAAAATCTTTTATGCCTACTGGATATTTTAGCCTTATAACCTCAAATTTATTTAGCGACTGCAAATATTTATAACCTTTTCTCCCAGCTTCGTCGTTATCCAGTCCGCATACAATAGTTTTTACGCCTCTATGCAATAGTTTTTGCTGCTGCTGCTCTGACATTTTCCAACCTAAAACAGCAACCACGTTTTGTACTCCATACTGCATAGCTTTTAGCATATCGAGGTATCCTTCGACAACTAAAACTGTTTCGCCTGTATAATTTCCCGCAAGTGTTTTAGAGCGTCTAAAGCCAGAATTATATAAATATTTTCTTTTTTCTTCAATCTCTGGCTTGGTTGTTCGAGCTACATAGCCACGAAAAACTCCATTATCTAACAAGGGCAAAACAATTTTATAACTATCTGTTGCATTTATCCTCGCACCTATCATATTCAACGTAGACATTTTAAACCCACGTTTTTTCATATATTGCTTTGCTTCTGCATCTATATCGCGACTAAACCAATTAACTCGTGGAAGATTATAATAGTAATCACGTGCAGCATTTATGTTTAATTTTTTAGGCTCTACATTGATATATTTTTGTTTTTGCTCATCTGCACAGCCTAAACTAATTTTTTTTATCGTGCTGATTATCTGAAAACTATTGTAACTCGGATAAAATGCCTTTACTAAATCATATGTCGTACCGTGAGCTTGACAGCCAAAACAAAAATATTTAGCTTCGTCTAAGTTTATCAACATCGAAGGATTTTTATCACCGTGAAACGGACATAAAACTTTATATTGGCTAAGCGGCTGAAACATCGAAAAATGTTTCAATACTGCAATAAATTCTTCTCGCTCCTTATCTGTTGCAGCCATTTTATTTTAGCCTGATAGAAACAGTTTTATTTTCCTCGGCGGTATAGCAGCCTTGCAAATCTTCGAATTTTATAACACCCTGCTCGCACAACCGCTGCAATTTACCATCGCTTACTTTGACCTCGCGAATATGCTGACACTCTTGCTTAAAATCTTTAATTGATAGGCCATGAGCTTTTAAGAACGGGATTAAATCATATGTTTCAACCAAAACAACATCATCTATGAATTGACTATAAAGCGCCTTTGCAAATTTTGCCTTGATTGCTTTTATATCATATTCAATCTTGGTTCGAGTCACACAGGAACATGTTGCATTATCTGTTTTTGTGGTACCGAAAGTGGAAACATATTTGCTTATATAATTTCTCGCTTTATCCTGCTCAGCCTTTAGTGTATTTATCTGCTCCTGCCGCTTTCTATATATTGAGATTGCTTTTTCAAATTTTTCAAAATTCAAATTCATTTTTTCCTACTCCTGACAAATGTTTTTTTAATTTTTAGCCTGATTAAATTTTAGGGCTGTAAATATGCCCTCAGGCCAACCATGCCCTTCCACTCGCACCCACGCTATATTATTTTCATTTATTCGATAGGTGCTTCCTCTTAATGTTTGCACAACAAATTCATTTTCTTTACGCTCTACTATTTTCCCAGACAGCATTCGCAATTCATTTTCATTTATTGCAACCGTAAATGCTACAATATCTCCGACCTTTGCTGCATTGATAAAATCTTTTCTTGTTTTCTTCGGTATTTCCACCTTGATTTAATTCCTCTCTTTCAATTCTATTTTATCGCCCTCTGCGATTGATATAACAAGCGATTCAACTTTCTCAAACCGCTTTATTGCTTCATGCAATTCCATATCTTTTGTTGCTGTTAATTTCCTCTGCTTTATCTTGCAAAAGCACTTTAAGCAAGCTGCAACAGACGGATGATATGTAGCATTTCTTGATTGCTGCGCTATCTCACCTGATTTAGTCGTAACATTAACTATTTGAAACAAAGAATAGCATTTGCTATCTGCATCTATATACCAATTTTTATAGACATGAATCATAACTCCACCTCACTACATGATTATCTTGTTCAAACTCTCTCAAAAGCGTTACCGCTCCATAAGGTGTAAACCCATAACAATATATTAAGCGTACTTGCTTTCTCTTACTATCAACAGATTCTCGTCTGCAAGTAAAGTTAAAACCGTACGATTTATCAACAGCTTCTGATGTTAAATAAGTCTTATTGTTATTATCTCTAAAAATATAGCCTTTTTCGAGAAGCCAGCTAAAAAACTCAGACGAACTAAAATTAAATAATCTTGCAAGCTTTCTTACATCATATAAATGATTAGCTTCTCTTAATTCATCAAACGAATTAAAAC
>ERZ1034928.410-NODE-410-length-20638-cov-5.890444_pt1 | contig 20638 bp, 15 predicted proteins | sample MGYA00520627_ERZ1034928 | MGnify/ENA primary metagenome ERZ1034928 (study PRJEB33766, sample SAMN09781755) | gut metagenome | biome: gut microbiome | host: Homo sapiens | place: Madagascar | study: EMG produced TPA metagenomics assembly of the PRJNA485056 data set... | reverse complement strand
GCACCTCCAAATCTCAGACTTTCTTTTCTTTGTCCAAGATTTGGGGTGCGGTTCATTGTGCGGGGCTTCTTTTCCCATAGCCTGAGATGCATCGCTGAGCGCGCTAGCGATGATTGCTCGGAAGATGGCGCGCAAGAAAGCCGAGGGTGGTCTCTTCCTTGTTCTTTGAACCTTGCTTCAGCCCTTCTGCTTTGCTAATATTCCTATATTGCATATCTGTCTTATAGGCATTGCTACCGGGGGGTCTGCCATGCAGATTCAGCAGTTGAGGTATCTGCTGGTCACAGCCGAATGCACATCGTTAAGAGCAGCGGCAAAGCGATTGTTTGTATCGCAATCAACGCTTTCAGAGGCCATCAAAGATCTGGAGAAGGAAACCGCCACCACCATTTTCAAACGCAACAGCAAAGGCATTTACCTCACCGAGGAAGGCGCGGAGCTTCTAGGCTACGCGCGTCAAGTAGTCGAGCAGGTTGATTTCATGGTGAGCAAGTACAGCGGCAAACGCGAGCAAGAGCTGCGCTTCACCGTGGCATCGCAACACTATTCCCTGGTGGTTGAGGCGTTCGGGCGTTTCGTCGAGACGCATGCAGGCGAGCACTGCAACTTCTTCCTTAACGAAACCAGCACCGACCAGATCATCGACGCCGTGCGCGAGGGACGGAGCGAAATCGGCATCTTATACGTGAGCAACTACAACGCGCGCGTCATGAAGCGCGCGTTCGACTCGGCTGGGCTTACGTTCGTGCCGCTGTTCACCGCACACCCCCACGTATACATACGCAGTACCGACCCGTTGGCCGCATGCAGCCAGATACGCCCTGAACAGCTTATCGATCTTGTGCGCTATGAGCATGAGCAAGGCCTGTTCAGCTCGTCGTATTACAGCGAGGAACCGCTCAGCAACATCCCGTGCTCGCGCCGGGCGCGCTTCAGCGACAACGGGTCGCTCTCGCGCATGCTCGCCGCGCACGGCGGGTACACCATCGCCACCGGCATATACCCCAGCACGCCTGGGCTGACATCGTTGCCCGTGAAAACCTCCGAGTACATGCAAGTGGGCTATATCTCCCGCGCAAGCGATTCCGCAAGCAACCTGTGCAAAGCGTTCCTTTCGGAGCTTGCTTGCGGAATCGCCGCGTGCGGACCCGCCATAGAACCATCGGACCACGCGCACGAGCTGCTTGGCGCATCTGCAGGCAAATAGGCGCCGTTGCCGACACGGGGGCGCGGGCCGAGCATCCCCTGCGGGCGCTTTTGCGCCCGCGCCTCCGTGCGCAAACCGCCGCTACGCGCTGAGCCGTTCACATACGAAGCTTACCGCCGCCCCTGCTCGTCTTGCCTGGCAGCACGCCTGTTGCGATAGCGCACCAAACCGGCAAGCACCTCCTCCAGGCTCTCGGGCGATTCCAGCGGCGTGATGCCCGCCGCGCTGAGCGCACGATGCGGGCGCGGCCCTATTTTCGCCGTTAGCACGTAGTCTACGTCGGGCAGCGTCTTGACCACCTTGTCAAACCACCCATGGCACCCGTCGGCGTCGATGTGCTTCTCCGGCGCATTACGCCATTCACGAACCTCGTACGCGCCGTCATCTGCCACATCGATGATCGAAAACCGCTGCGTCTGCCCGAAATGTAAATCGATATGCTGTCCGTCGCTTGTTGTGACCGCCACACGAAACCCCATGTCAACCACCTAAATCGAATACTCGGGCTGCAGAATGCGCCGCAAAAACCGCCGTGTGCGCTCCTCTTTCGGGCAGCCGAAGATCTCATCCGGCGTGCCTTCTTCCACGACCACGCCGCCTTCCATGAACACCACGCGCGTGCCCACCTCGCGCGCAAACGCCATCTCGTGCGTGACCACCACCATAGTGGTGCCCTGTGCGGCAAGGTCTTTCATGACCGAAAGCACCTCGCCCACCAACTCGGGGTCAAGCGCGCTGGTCGGTTCGTCGAACAGCACCACCTCGGGATTGAGCGCCATGGCGCGCGCGATGCCCACGCGCTGCTGCTGGCCGCCGGATAGCTGGTTGGGATACGCGTCGGCCCTCTCGGCCATGCCCACGCGCGCCAGCTGCTCAAGTGCGCGGCGACGCGCCTCCTCCTTCGGCACCTTACGGCCGGTGACCAAGCCTTCCATCACGTTGCCGAGCACGGTTTTGTTCTTGAACAGGTTGTAGTTTTGGAACACGAACGCCGTGCGCTGGCGCAGTTCGTGCACCTGCTTTTTCGTGGCCTTGCGAGCGTCAAGCGAAAGCTCGTCAAGCTCGATGGTTCCTTGGTCGGCGCGCTCGAGGAAGTTCACGCACCGCAGCAGCGTGGTTTTGCCCGAACCGCTTGGCCCCAAGATCACCACCACGTCGCCCTGGTTGACGGAAATGTTCACGCCTTTCAGCACTTCGACGCCATCGAAGCGCTTGTGGATATTGTTCACGTTAAGCATGGTTTGCCTCCGCTTCGACGCGTTTTGCACGCGCGGTGCTGCTTGCCTTTCCGCCAAGGGCGCGGTTTGCCCTGTGCTCCGCCAGCTTGAACAACTGCTCGGTTACCAGCACCAGCACCAGGTAGATAACGAACACGGCCAGATATGCATCGAAATAGTCCGACGATGCCGCGCCCTGGATCTTCGCCAAGCCCGTGACATCGGAAATCGCCATCGAAAACGCCAACGAAGTGGTTTTAATCAGCTCCGTCGTGCTGTTTGCCAGCACCGGCAACGCCGACGTCAACGCCTGCGGGACGATGATGCGTACATACGCCTGCCCAACCGTAAGCCCGCAGCACTCCGCCGCTTCAAGCTGCCCGGAATCCACGCCGTTAAGGGCGGCACGGAACACCTCGGCCAGGATAGCCGTCTCGCTCAACGCGAACGCGGTGATGGCGTACGTGAGGTTGTCGATGTCCCAAATGCTGATAGGAGCGCCCACTGCCTTGAACGCCGCATCGATGGCCAACGGCATGGCGTTGTAGATCAAGAATATCTGCACGATGATGGGCGTGCCGCGCATAAACGACACGAACACGCGGGTAAGCTGGCTTGCCACCGGTGTGCGGCGCACGGCGAACACGGCCATGCAAAACCCCAGCGGCAGCGCAATGAGCATGGGGACGATCACCAAGATCAACGTGAGCGGAAGCCCGCCGAGCGACACCATAAGGTCGCGTACGATTTCAGCGCCGTCGATCATCGGCCGCTCACCTCCTGCGTTGCTTGCCTGATTTTCAGCACATCGGCCTTATACGGGGCCTGGCCGCCCGCGCCGCGGCCACCGCGGCGCGGTTTCACCTTAGCTGTCGGCGCATATCCCTTGCCAACCTTCGCCTCAAGCTTGGCGAACAGCCAGTCGACGACAATGCTGATAACCCAGAAAATCAACGCCAAGGCCAGGTAGACCTGCAGCACGTACGCCGAAAGCTCGCGCCCGTTGATCAGGTACGCGGCGCCCGTCAGGTCGATGCAGCCGATCAGGTAGGTAAGCGCGCCTTCCTTCATCAAGAACTGCACGGTGTTGCCCAGGTTGGGGATCATCAGGTACACCAGCTGCGGCAAGATGATGCGGCGCAGCGTTTGCAGCCGCGTCAGGCCGACGCACGCCGCTGCCTCGAACTGCCCCGCATCGATGCTCAGATACGCGCTGCGCGCCACTTCCGAAAGCGAGCCGCCCAAGAAAAACGAGAAGCTGACCACCACGAAACAGATGGGGTCGTAGCCCTCGATGTCCACGCCCGTAAGGCTGTACATAACCGGCGGCAAGCCGTAATAAACCAAGAACAGCATGATGATGGTGGGACAGCAGCGGCCGAGCGTGGTGACGAACTCGGCGACCCAACGCAGCGGAGCCGGGCCGGCCAGCTTCATGACCAGCAGCAGCACGGCGAACAGCGACCCGAACAAAAGCGACGCCACCACATATCCCACCGTCACCGGCAGATATGCCAGAAGCTGGGGGATGTACCCTATGACGGTATGCTCCATGGCAAACCTCCTGCCAGCCCTGCCGCGCTACCTCTGGGTAAGGGCGGATTCATCGGCCGGGTCGACCAAAACGCCCTCATCAAGGTAGTTGTAGGTTTGCGTGGAGTCACCCAAAAACGCGAAGTTGTCGATGCCGGAATACCACTTGCGCGAAAGCTCCTCAAGCTTGCCTTCGTCTTGCAGCTGTTTGACGGCCGCATCCCAATCGGCAGCGTACTCGTCATCGCCGGGCGTGAGGAACGACCACGTTTTCGTGGCACCGATGACGATAAACGCCAGGTCATCGGCATACTTATGATACGAACCATCGTCGGCAACCACCAGCTCGTTGTAATACTGCAGCGGGATGACGTGCATGTCGTAACGCCCCTGCGCCACCCAGTCGAACGCTTCCGTGAACGCATTCGAATCATCGATGGCCTGCAGGTCTATCTGCGCGTTAGGGTTGCTCTTGTTGTAGTCCTCGACCACGTAATAGTTGCCGTCGCCTGCAGTGATAGGCGCCAGCTTCAAGCCCGCCTTCGCAGCGTCGGAAAGCGAACGAACGTCAGCGTTCTCCTTCCGAACCAGAATACCCAGCAGCGTGGCGCCCACAGCCTCCTGCGGCTGCAAGTACTTCTCAGCTCGCTCAGGCGTCCAGAACGAGTTCGTGAGCCCCTGATCATACTTGCCCGATGCCAAGCCCGCGAACACGGCGATTTGATCGACGCCCTCGAATTTGAACGTGTACTTGTCGCTCAGCTTCTCGGCAACCGCGTTCACCACATCGACCTCGTAACCCGCAGGCTTGTTGCCATCATCGTTGAACGATGTGGGCTTGCCGTTGAGCACGTATGCCACCGTGATCTTCTTCTTAGCATCCCCGGAGCCGCCGCCCGAAGCCGACCCGCCGGCGCAACCGAACAGGCCTGCGGTGGACAGTGAAAGCGCGGCAATGCCCGCTGCGGTCAGAAACGTGCGGCGCGTGATGCCGCCTGCGTTGTTGTTGCTGTTCATGAGTATCTCCTTAGCATTTGAAGCATGGTCCATAACGGTAAAAAGAGAGTGAAACGTTCCGGCCCTACGCCGACCTTTCCGCGCAGGCTTCGGCGGCAAGTTGCTCGTCCCACGCTGCGCGCAGCGCACGCGACACGCTTCCACCCGCACAGGCCCTCTTGAGCCCTTCGGTGGGCGCATCGGCGGCGTCGAATATGACAACGCCGTGTTTTCCCAGCTGAAAGCGCGGTTCAGGGCCCGCCATCAAGCACACGACGGCCGAGCAGTCGCAAAGCGCGTCAAGCGCCATGCGCTTGTGGCCTGCTTGCTCGTAGTCGCTGCAGGTTTCCTTTCCCTCGCAAAACGGCCGTACGCTGCGCTTTTCCACCAGCGTAGCCTCAAACCCGTCCACGTCGTACACCCAAAACGCCTCGGCATGGCCAAAGTGCTGGTCAACCGCCCGGCCGTTGCTGGTTGCCACGGCAATGCGGCGCACAGTGGCGAACTTGCGGGTAAGCGTGTCCATCTCGGCGGAAACATCCTTGCCCAAAAGCCCCACGGCGTCCGCACGGCACTGACGGCAGTGACGGATTTGCGGGAGGAACCGCTCGCACGCCGCGCGCGCCTGCTGCACCGCCTCAAAGCTGGGAGCCTCGAGGTTGCCGAACGGCGTGCCCTCAACCGGGATGAGCGCGTTGACGTTATGGCAGGCCGCGCCCAGCTCTTTAACCCGACGCGCAACCTCAGGCGCATGCTCGATGTTCACGCCGGGGATAAGCACCGTGTTCACCTTCACCAGCAACCCGGCCTCCGCGCACAGGCGGATGCCTTCCTGCTGGTTGCGGAGCAAAATGGTTGCCGCCTGCTCGCCTGCGTAGCGTTTGCCTTCATATACGATGCCGCCGTACACGCGCGCGCCGATCGCCGGGTCGACGGCGTTGACGGTCACGGTCACGTGGCTCACGCCCAGCGCCGCGATCTCGCTTGCATAACGGGGCAGCATCAAGCCGTTCGTAGACAGGCACAGCGCCACATCGGGGCTTTCCCGGCGGACAAGCCGAAACGTCTCCTTCACCTTTTCCCAGTTCGCCAACGGGTCGCCCGGCCCGGCAATGCCCGCCACCGCCAGGTTTCCCATATGTTGCTGCGTCACCTTGAAACGCGCGAGCGCGTCTTTCGGCGTCAGCACGGTCGAGGTGACGCCCGGCCGGCTTTCGTTCACGCAATCGAACTTGCGGCTGCAAAAGTTGCAGCTGATGTTGCACGCCGGCGCCACCGCCAAGTGGATGCGCGCGCTTTTGCCGTGGCAGCCGCCGGAGAAGCAGGGGTGGTTCGCGATGTTGCGAGCCAGCTCAGGCGATGGTTTCGCCTGATTCGCGATCTTTTCCATACCGCACCCCTAGATTCCCAAAAAGCCGTGCTCCATCATGAGGTCCTCCAGCTCCTGCTGTTCCAACGGCTTGGGCACCACGAACAAATCGTTGGCCTCCACCGCCTCGGCAAGGCGGCGGTAGGAGTTTGCCTGGTTGGATTCGGGAGCGAACTCGATGACGGTCTTCTTGTTGATCTCCGCGTGCTGCACGATATTGTCGCGCGGCACGAAGTAGATGAGCTTGGTGCCGATGGCCCGAGCGAACGTATCGAGCAGGTCGTATTCGCCGTCCACGTTGCGGCTGTTGCAGATGATGCCGCCCAGGCGCACGCCGCCGGCGTTGGCATAGCGCGAGATGCCCTTGCAGATGTTGTTGGCGGCATACATGGCCATCAGCTCGCCGCTGGCGACGATGTAGACCTCTTTGGCCTTCCCCTCGCGGATGGGCATGGCGAAACCGCCGCACACCACGTCGCCGAGCACGTCGTAGAACACGTAATCCAGATCGTCGGTGTAAGCGTCTAGCTGCTCGAGCATGTTGATGGAGGTGATGATGCCGCGACCGGCGCACCCCACGCCCGGCTCCGGGCCGCCCGACTCCACGCAGCGGATGCCGCCGAAGCCGACCTTCATGATGTCCTCAAGGTCGATCTCGTCCCCCTCCTCGCGCAACGTGTCGAGCACCGTACGCTGCGCCAAACCGCCCAAGAGCATGCGCGTGGAATCCGCCTTGGGATCGCAGCCGACCAGCATGATCTGCTTGTTCAGATGCGTGGCAAGCGCACTCGAAAGGTTTTGCGTGGTGGTGGACTTGCCGATGCCGCCCTTTCCGTAAATTGCGATTTGTCTCATGGTTTCACTCCTGCGGTTCGTCGTCTGTTGAACGATTTATATAAAACACCGAATGCCTATAGGTGACAAGGTGTTGAATGATTCGGACTTCCGAACGCCTGCGTTCGGAAACGGCTATCAACGACACGCTCGGTTTCGCCGAACACGATCGGCCCCTCGTATATGATGTTTTTAAACCTGTTGTCCTATAGGAGTTAAAGGTGTTAAGACGAGGCCGCGATCGCGCACATCGCCCGCGGCATATAAAGGAGGTTGGATCCCGTGGCTTCTGCAAGCGAAACGTCGGATTTCCAAGTGCGGGAAAGGAGGCTGAAGTCGATCCTTGCCTTTGAGGGCACGGCAGAAAGCCTCAATGAAGGGTCGAAAGCCCTGAAGCTGAAAACAGGCAAAACGCCGTTTACCCAGTGCAGCGACTGCTCGCAGATGTGCGCGGAAACGCTCGGCTACTCCATCCGCGACGCAGCCGTCATCGTCCACTCGCCCATCGGCTGCTGCTCGGCGGCAAGCGCAACCGACGTGGCCCTCGGCGTGGTGGCCCACGAGCGCGGTATCGAGCAAGAGCAGCGCGTCAACGCCATCTGCTCGAACATCAACGAGCGCGACACCGTCTACGGCGCCCTCGACAAGCTGCGCCACGCCATAGACACCGCATTCACCCGCTACGATCCCTCGGTCATCTTCGTGCAAAGCTCGTGCGCTGCGGGCATCATCGGCGATGACATCGAATCGGTCACCGATGAGAAAATGCGCCAGTACGGCATCCCCGTGGTGCCCGTGTTCTGCGAGGGCTTTAAAAGCAAGGTGTGGACCAGCGGCTTCGACGCGGTGTTCCACGGCGTGCTGCGCAAAATAGTGAAACCGCCGCGAACACGTCAAGACGACCTGGTCAACCTATTCAACTTCCAGGGCGCCGACTCGTTCTCGGGCCTGCTCGACCTTTTGGGGCTGCGCGTGAACTACCTGCTGCCGCTGGCCGACGTGGACAGCATCGCGCACATGAGCGAGGCAGCCTGCACCGCGAATATCTGCGAAACGCTGGCAACGTACGTTGCGAAAAGCCTGGAGGACGAGTACGGCGTCCCCGAAGTGAAGGCGCCCGCCCCGTTCGGCATCAAATGGACCGATGAATGGCTGCGAGAGATCGCCAAGCACACCGGCAAAGAAGACGTCGTCGAGCAAGCCATCGCCTCCGAGCACGCGCGCATCAAGCCAGACATCGACGAGCTGCGCCGTCAGCTTTCCGGCAAAACGGTGTATGTGTACGCAGGCGACTCCTATGCGCACAGCCTTACGAACATGGCCATCGAGCTGGGGATGACGCCGGTCGGCATCACCACGCTGCACCACGACCAGCGCACCGACAACGCTGACGAGGCGCTCAACACCTTGGGCAAGCTCATCGAAGACCAAGGCGATATCGACAACTTCACCGTATGCAACAAGCAGCCCTACCAGGTGGTGAAGCTGCTCGACCGCATCCGCCCCGATGTGCTCATCGTCCGGCACATGGGCCTGACCGTGACGGGCACCAAGCTGGGCATCCCCACTATCTGCGAAGGAGACGTGAACATCAGCGCCGGCTACGACGGCATCGTGAAGCTGGGGCGACGCATCGTGCAGGTGCTCAAAGCGCGCACCATGCTCGACACCATGGCCGCGCACGTCGAGTGGCCCTACACGCAGTGGTGGCTTGAGAAAGAAGACGTTCGTTACAAGAAGGAGGCGGCGCGATGAGCCAGAACAAAGAATTGATCAGCGAGCCGCGTTTTTCGTGCGCGCTGTCGGCACAGCAGACGGTGCTTGCCATCCCGCACGCCATCCCCATCGTGCACGCCGGCCCCGGCTGCTCGTCGAAAACCGGCAGCTTCATGACCTCGGGTGCAGGGTTCCAGGGCGATGGGTACGCCGGCGGCAACAACGTGCCGTCCACGAACATGATCGAACGCGACGTGGTGTTCGGCGGCGAACGCAAGCTTTCCGCCGAGGTGGAAGGCGCGCTGAAGGTGATGAAGGGCGACTTGTTCGTCATCTTGGCCGGTTGCACGAGCGGCATCATCGGCGACGACCCGAAGAAGGTCGCGCGCGAGTACCGCGATCAGGGCTTTCCTGTGGTAGGCGCCGAAACGTCGGGGTTTCGCGGCAACACGTACTTCGGACATGAAGAGGTGATCGGCTCGATCGTCGACCAGCTGCTCGACGACGCGAAGCCGCAGGTGCAGCGCGGGCTGATAAACGTGTTCGCCTCCGTGCCCAACATCGACGCGTTCTGGCGCAACGATCTAGAAAACCTCAAAGCGCTGCTCGAGAAGCTGGGAGTTCGCGTGAACATCCTGTTCGGCTGGAGCAGCGGCGGCGTCGACGAGTGGAAGCGCATCCCCGACGCGCAAGCCAACCTGGTGGTAAGCCCCTGGGTGGGCGTGCAGGCGGCGCGCAAGCTCGAGGCGAGGTTCGGTACGCCGTTTCTGCACGAGCCGGTATTTCCCGTAGGCGCACGCGCCACCAGCGCGTTCCTGCGCCGCGTCGGGGAGTTTCTAGGGCTTGACGCAGGCGCGGTCGAGGAGGTGATCGCGCGCGAGGAAAAGCGCTACTACGACTACTTCATCAACTTGAGCAACTTCTTCAGCGACATGTACAACAACATCCCGCACGAAGCGTACGTGGTAAGCGATGCCCACTACGGTCTGGGACTTGCCGACTTTCTGGTGCACGACATGGGATTCAGCTTGGAGCACATGAGCCTTACCTGCAATCCCGCCGGCGAATCCGAAACGCTTGTGCTTGACGCGCTGCGGGATTTAGGGGACGAAATCGCGGGCGCGACGACGCTTGACATCGACGGCTACGAGATCCGCGCCGCCATGGAGCCGAAGCTTGCACGCGGCGGCAATGCGCTCATTTTGGGGTCAACCTGGGAAAGCCGCCTGGCAAAGGAGCACAACGCCACGCTTTTGCACGTAAGCCTGCCCATCAACGACGACGTCATCGTCACGCGCGGCTACTTCGGCTACGACGGCGGCCTGCGCCTGGCCGAGGACATCTACGCCGGCGTGTTCCGCAAAGGCAACATCACCTACATGACGCAATCAAGCTAATCGGAAACGCCCCGCGCCGCGCCGAATCGCGAGCGGGACCCAAGAAGCCCCGCTCGCGCGGGGCTTCTTTTCGCGTGCCCGCAAACGAAGCAGGGCCGACCCCGCGTATCGCGGAATCGGCCCTGGTGGCATTGCTTCTGTTGCTGCCCGGCACTTAGGCTCGGGTGGGTGCAGGGACGCCCGACGCCCTGCGGCGCATACGTTCGCCGTTTAGATCTCCCAGCACTTGGCGTGGTCCTTGTTGGGCGTGCGCACGTTCACTTCCTGGTTCTTCAGGGAAACGCGGCTGCCTGCGGGCACGCTGGAGATGACGAACGCGCTGCCGGCGATGATCGAGCCCTCGCCGATGACGGTCTCGCCGCCCAGCACGCTGGCGTTGCTGTAGATGGTGACGTCGTCCTCGATGGTGGGATGGCGCTTCACGCCGGACAGCGCCTGGCCGGCGCGCGTGGACAGAGCGCCCAGCGTGACGCCCTGGTAGATCTTCACGTGGTTGCCGATCGTGGTGGTCTCGCCGATGACGACGCCGGTTGCGTGGTCGATGAAGAAGTACTCGCCGATCGTCGCGCCGGAGTTGATGTCGACGCCAGTGCGGCCGTGGGCGTACTCGGACATGATACGCGGGATGAGCGGCACGTCCTGCACGTACAGCTCGTGCGCGATGCGGTACACGAAGATGGCGAAGAAGCCCGGATAGCTGAAGATGATCTCTTCCTTGCTCTGGGCGGCCGGATCGCCGTCGAAGGCGGCCTGTACGTCGGTCAGCAGGATGCGCTGGATCTCAGGCAGGCGGCTGAAGAACGTGGCGCAGATCTGGTCGACGCGCGCGTCCAGCTCCTCCGTTGCCAGCCCCCCGCGGAACAGCAGCGCCTCGCGCAGCTCGCGGCGCAGCGAATCCTCGATGCGGATGAGCGTTTCGCCGATGAAGTACTCGGGGTTGATGCCCGTGGGCGTTTCGTCGCCGAAGTAACGCGGGAACATGACGCGGCGCAGGTCCTTCACGATGTTCACGATGGCAAGCTTGTTCGGGAAATGCTTGTTCGGGTCGGTGAAGAAGATCTCCTCGCGCTCGCTGTAGTTTTTCGCGATGCCCGCAACGATGTCGTTCAATTGATCCTTGTCCAGCATGATGCCTCGCTCTCTCGTCTGTGAGCGCCTATATGTCTGGCCCCATCTTATCACGGTTGTCTCTAGACATACTAGGCATTTCGGTTACAGATCGATGCGATGCGCTGTAGGCAGCACCGCCTGACATCCCCCCTTCCTTCCCTAGCCCGCCCCTTCAACCGACACGCCGACTGGCAACCCCCTTCGTTACCCGACTCATCCCCCGCAAGCGCAGTCGACATTTTCGCGGGTTTTGCCCTGTTCAGTGGCGGAAAACGTGAAGGAATCGCGACGATTGGCAAACGGTTGCCGCCCCGACATTGCAAGGATCCGACGTGATGATTATCGTGGGGAACGCTAAAGGGAGGGACTATAAGTTATACTTGGCTTACTAGGTCGAACAAGGAGAGACGGTACGATAGCGTAATGAAGCAGGGCACCATTTTCACGAACGCCGCGCTTGCCGCGGTGCTGGCAACATCTATGGCAACGGCCCCCGCCTTGGCGGGTCTTGCGCATACCCAGGGCACCGCCTCGGCAAGCGTTGCATACGCGGCGCAGGCAACGCCCATCGAAAGCGTCGCCATCACCGGCGACTGGACCGCAACCGATGCGGAGAACCAGGCCATCCTCGACAAGGCCGAAGCAGCCAAGCTCGTCGGCCTGAAGCCGCTGAAAGCGTACCTTTCCGGCGAAACCGTGGCCGCAGCAGATTTCCTCACCATCGACGCGGACGCGCTTGCAACCATAGATGCCGACCTGGCGAAACTGGTCAAGCAAACGCAGAAGGCCATTGCCGATTCGAATGCCGCTACGGAGCCCGAGGCAAAACCCGAGACCAAGCCCGAGCCCGTCACGCCCACGCAGCCCGCCGAAACCCCGGCCGCGCCCGCCGGGTCCAACACCCAGTCCGCAAGCACCGGCAAAGGCGCCACCGCGGAGAAGCCCGCCGAGGACGTGGAGGACGCCCCCGAGGACATGGTGCAGGAAAGCGCCACCCTTGACGAGGACGAGCTGGTCTACGTCTCGCGCAACCTGACCACCGAGCAGTTCATCAGCCAGATCGGCGAGCAGGCCCGCGAACTATGCCAGGAAAACGACCTATACGCCTCGGTCATGATCGCGCAGGCCGTAGTGGAGTCGGCATCCGGCTCATCGGGGCTTTCGTGCGAGCCGTACAACAACCTGTTCGGCATCAAGGGCGCCTACGAGGGCAAAAGCGTGCGCATGAAAACGCAGGAAGACGACGGCCAGGGCAACCTGGAGACCATCGTCGCCGAGTTCCGCCGCTACCCCAGCCTGACGGAATCGCTTGAGGACTACGTCGGGCTGCTCACCGGCGATTCCCTGTACACCCCGGTGAAGAAGTCGAACACGGAAAGCTACGAGGATGCATGCGACTACCTGCAGGGACACTACGCCACCAGCACCACCTACTCGCGCACGCTGAAAGCCTATATCGACACCTACGACCTCACCCAGTTCGACGCACCCAGCGACCAGGCAAAGACCGAGGCGGCAACGCTCGAATCCGTGCTCAAGCCGACCGCCTCGCAGGCATCGTTCAAAACCGGCTCAGATGATTTCGGCATCACCGTGCCCGAGGCCGGCCTGCCCGAACGACAGAAGAACCCCGTGGTAGCAGGCCTGCTGGCCGCCCTTGTCGCAGCAGGCGCAGGCGCGCTGGGATTCTGGCTGTACTGGCGCCGCAAAGTCGAAGGCGAGAACGCCGCCCACGCCGCAGCAGACGCGCACGCATCGGGCAATGACCCCGTCACCTGCGAAGGTGCCGCGGCATGGTCGGTCGACCAAGCGATCAAAGATTGGCGTCCCGCCCACACCGCCGACAGGGCCAAGACAACGGGAAAGCACGAAAGCCCTGCCTTTCAGCAGCCCGCCCACGCATCGGACGAAAGCGAAGCTGCAAACCTGCCTGAAAGCACTACCGAGCCGATCAAGCCAGTCGAGTAACCGCCGCCGTCTCTGACTGTTCAACGATGCGCAACAAGACAGTTCGAGCAAGCATATCCCTTTGCGGTTCCCAAAAGACAAGAAGCCGGTTACCGGTATAAACCGGTAACCGGCTTCTTTAACCCTTCCCTTTGCAGAAAGCTAAGGCGTCTCAGGAAATCCTGGGCATAAGAGAGGGGCTGCACCGAAATCGCTTTCGACACAGCCCCTTGCTCCTTACAGTCAGCTAGATCTCGCGCTCGACCACTTCGGCGATGGCCTTGGCATGCTGCTCGGCAGCCTGCGCATCCATAGCCTCGACCATCACGCGCACGACCGGCTCGGTGCCGCTCGGACGCAGCAGGACGCGACCGTCCTCGCCGAGCGCCGCTTCGGCAGCCGCCACGGCATCGGCGATCGCCTGGTTGCCGTCAGCCGCATGCTTGTCCTTCACGCGCACGTTGATGAGCGTTTGCGGGAAGCGGGTCATGGCCTTCGCCGCTTCGCCAGCGGACTTGCCGGCGCGCTTGCAGGCGGCCAGGAACTGCAGCGCCGTGACCAGACCATCGCCCGTGGAGTTGTGCTCCAGGAAGATGGTGTGACCGGACTGCTCGCCGCCGATGACGTAACCGCCCTCGCGCATGGCCTCGAGCACGTAGCGGTCGCCAACCTTCGTTTGGATGAGGTTGATGCCCGCATCGCGCAGCGCATGCGTCAAGCCCAGGTTCGCCATGACGGTGGACACGGCGGTGTCGCCGGTCAGCAGGCCGCGCTGCTTCAGGTCGATGGCGCACACGGCTTCCACCATGTCGCCGTCGATCTCGTTGCCCTCGGAGTCCATGAGCATGACGCGGTCGGCGTCGCCGTCATGCGCGATGCCCACATCGGCGCCGCACTCGGCGACCAAGGCGCGCAGGGGCTCAAGGTGCGTGGAACCGCACTGGACGTTGATGTCCGTGCCGCAGTAATCGTCGTTGATGACGGTGACGTCGGCACCCAAGCGGCGCAGCGCCTCGGCGCTGGTCATGCAGGATGCGCCGTGGCCCGTGTCAAGCGCCACCTTCAGGCCCTTGAAGTCGATGCCCTGCTTCTCCACGCTTTGCACCGCGTGCTGGATGTACAGCTCGCAAGCATCTTCGACGGGCACGGCAACGCCGACCTCATCGCCGTTGGGCAGCTCGTCGGCTGCCGCGCCGCCGCGGGCCATGAAGGCCTCGATCTCGTCCTCGACGGAGTCGGGCAGCTTGAAGCCCTGGCCGTCGAAGATCTTGATGCCGTTGTACTCCGGCGGGTTGTGCGAGGCGGAGATGACGATGCCGCCGTCGCAATGCAGCTCGCGCGTGAGCAGGGCGATGGCCGGCGTGGGGATGATGCCCGCCAGCAGCGCCGTGCCGCCCATGGACATGATGCCGGCAGCAACGGCCGACTCCAGCATATCGCCCGACAGACGGGTGTCCTTGCCGATCAGGATGGTGCGGCCCTTGAAGGCCACCGCCGCCTGACCCAGCTGGAAGGCCATCTGGCACGTAAGCTCCTTGTTCGCAACGCCGCGAACCCCATCAGTACCGAAAAGACGTGCCATATTTCGCTCCTCTTTTCCAATAGTCACCGAGTCAAAACCCTATGCGGAGATTGACTTTTTTAAACCCACAGGTCCACTGAAGTCAGTGAGGGCGCTTGCGGTGCGTCGTATTCGTGTGAAGCAAGCGGGCATTGGCCTAAGGGCCATGCCCGTGAAGCTGAACGCGAAGACGGCGTGCCGCAAGCGGCCGCAACGTCGAGCAGGTCCGCCGGCCGGCAGGCCGGCGGAACCGATTACTTACCCCTTTTCACATGATCTTCGTGCAGACGGATGGCGCCTTGCGGGCGCTCCTCGTCGGTCATGCGGTTGTTCAGCTCGGCAGCGAACTCGTCGATGCCGATGCCGTAGCGCTCAAGCACGACGAGAAGATGATACACCACGTCAGCGGCCTCATAACGCAGATGGTCGCAGGCCGCGTCGGCCTTGGCGGCGAACGCATCGGCCATGCCCGCGTGCGAGCCCTCGTGGCCGGCAAGGCCCGCCAGCATCATCTTCGCCGCTTCCACGTCCTTGGCGGCCAAAGCCACCTCGTTGGACTCCTCGACCACCTTCTTCAGCGGCGAGTCGGCATTGCCCGTGAGCAGGCGGAACGTGTAGCTGCCCTCCCCCGCATCGCGGCGAGCGTGGATGGTCCCCGCAAGCGCCTCGAGCGTGGCGCCGATCTGCGACGCAGGAGCCTGCTCCCCCTCGGGAATGTAAGTTTTTTCGCTCATGAAAAGCCTTTCAAACGTTAGCGGGCGCGGGCGTTGCCGCCGCTTAGCCCGCCATAACGAAAAAGGGGCGCGCCGATGCGCGCCCCTTTCAGCTGGCGTTATTCCTCGCCGTTAGTCTGAGCCTCGTTGGACTCTTCCTCGTCCTGACGGCTGGTCAGGCCGAAGCCCAACGCGCCGTTGCCCAGAAGCTCGTCGAGCTCCTCGAGGTTGCGGTGGTAGCTGCGCGGCGGCAGCGCCTCGCCCAGCATGTCCTCGCCTTCGGTATTGAAGGTGGCCGGCTCGTCGCCGCCGATGAGGATGGTGTCATCCGGGCTGAACACCATGTCGAGCAGCTGGCTCATGTCATCGGAGGATGCGCTCAGGTCGTCCTCGATCACATGCAGCAGGTTGTGCTGCTCGAGGCCTTCCTTGAGCTCCTCGATGGCCTTCGCGCCGATGCCCTCGATGCGCAGCAGGTCATCCTCGGTGTGGCCCACCAGGTCGGCCACGGTCTCGATGCCCGCCTCGCTGAACTTGTTCGCCCAGCGCTGAGATACGCCCAGGTCGTCGTAGATGTACAGGCGCGCGTCCTCGTCGGACAGCTGCGGGCCGCGATGACCCAGGGACAGGCCGCTATAGTAGCTGCCGTAGTTGCCGCCCATGTTGAGGTAGCCTTCGCCGTCCAGCGACCAATCCTGGGGCTGCGGCAGCAGGTCCTCGATCTGGCGCAAGTCGTCCGGAGCGTAATCAGGCAGCATATCGCCCTCGACCGGAGCGGTGGGCTTGCCCTTGTAGGTCAGGCCGACGTCGCGATAACGCTTCAGACCCGTACCGGCCGGGATCGGCTTGCCGATGATGACGTTCTCCTTCAGACCCACCAGGTGGTCGACCTTGCCCTCAATGGCGGCGTCGGTGAGTACCTTCGTGGTCTCCTGGAACGATGCGGCGGACAGGAACGAATCGGTGGCCAAGGAAGCCTTCGTGATGCCCAGCAGCAGCGGCTGACCCACCGGCGGGTTCTTGCCCTCGGCGATGAGCTCGTTGGCAACGTTCTCGAACTCGAAGCGGTTGACCTGACGGCCCGGCAGGAAGTCGGAGTCGCCGGCGTCGAGCACGGCCACCTTGCGCAGCATCTGGCGCGCGATGACCTCGATGTGCTTGTCGTTGATGTCAACGCCCTGGGACACGTACACGTCCTGGACCTGGGCCACGATGTAGCGCAGCGTGGTGTTCGGGTCGGTCAGGCGCAGCAGGTCGTGGGGGTTCACGGAGCCCTTGGTCAGCTGCTGGCCGATGCGGACCTGGCGGCCGTCCTCCACGCCCGGGAGCATGGTGGCACGAGCCGACACCACGTACTCGCGGAAGTTGCCTTCCTGGTCGTGGATGGTCAACGTCTTCGTGTTCTTGTCGGAGCTGATCTGCAGCGTGCCGGAGATCTCCGCCAGCACTGCCTGGCCCTTAGGCTTGCGGGCCTCGAACAGCTCCTGGACGCGCGGCAGGCCGTGCGTGATGTCCTCGCCTGCGACGCCGCCGGCGTGGAACGTACGCATGGTCAGCTGCGTGCCGGGCTCGCCGATGGACTGGGCGGCGATGATGCCGACGGCGGTGCCGATGTTGACCGGACGGCCCGTGGCAAGGTCCCAACCGTAGCACTTCTGGCACACGCCATGCTCGGCATGGCAGGTCATGACCGTGCGGATGGTGACTTCCTCGACGCCCGCGGCCTCCATGGCAGCAAGCTGATCGATGGAGGTGATGTAGTTGTCGCCCTCCATGACCACGGAGCCGTCGGTGCCCTTGACATCCTCGAGCAGGCAGCGGCCGATCAGGTTCTCGTCCAGCTCGCCCTTCTCGTTGTGCAGCGGATACGGGACGCCCACGTTCGTTCCGCAGTCGATCTCGTGCACGATGACGTCCTGCGCGACGTCGACCAGACGACGGGTCAGATAACCCGAGTCGGCGGTACGCAGAGCGGTGTCGGCCATACCCTTACGAGTGCCGTGCGTGGAGACGAAGTACTCCAACACCGACAGGCCCTCGCGGAAGTTCGACTTAACCGGAATGTCGATGGTGCCGCCCTTGGTGTCTGCCATCAGGCCGCGCATGCCGGCCAGCTGGCGAATCTGCTTGATGTTACCTCGAGCGCCGGAGTCGGCCATCATGAAGATGGGGTTGAAGCTGTCGAAGTTGGCGGCCATGGCCTCGCCGACCTCTTCGTTGGCATCGGTCCAGATGTCGACGACCTGCTTATGACGCTCCTCGGGGCTCATCAGGCCCATCTCGTAGTCCTCGTCGATGGCAGCGACCTTATCGTCGGCAGCGGCCAGGATGTCGGCCTTCGTCGGCGGCACGGTGGCGTCGTAGACGGACACGGTGATGCCGGCGCGGGTTGCGTAGTGGTAACCCGTGGCCTTCAAACCGTCCAGGATCTCCGGCACGTCGGCCAGCGGGTAGCGGTTCGTGACGTCCTCGACCAGACGACCAATCTCCTTCTTGTTCATCTGGTAGTTCAAGAAGGGGTAGTCCTCCGGGAAGGAGTCGTTGAAGATGATGCGGCCGATGGTGGTGTGGATGCGCTGACCGGCCTTCATGTCCTCGAACTTGCCGAACGCGTTGGCCACGCGGGTGTCCTTGCTCAGGCGCACCTCGATCTTGGCCTGCAGGTCCACGTCGGCACGGGCGTCATAGGCGTTGCGGGCATCGGCGAAGTCGATGAACGCGCGACCCTCGCCCGGGAAGCCGTCGCGGGCTGCCGTCAGGTAGTAGGAGCCGATGATCATGTCCTGCGTAGGCACGGTCAGCGGGCGGCCATGAGCCGGGGATTTGATGTTGTTCGCGGACAGCATGAGCACGCGGGCCTCGGCCTGAGCCTCGGCGCCGAGCGGCACATGAACGGCCATCTGGTCGCCGTCGAAGTCGGCGTTGAATGCGGTGCAGGCCAGCGGATGCAGCTTGATGGCCTTGCCCTCGACAAGAACCGGCTCGAAGGCCTGGATGCCCAGACGGTGCAGGGTTGGTGCACGGTTGAGCAGGACCGGATGGTCCACGATGACCTCTTCCAGCACGTCCCACACGTAGCTAGCGCAACGATCGACGGCGCGCTTGGCGGCCTTGATGTTGGCAGCGTACTCAAGCTCGACCAGGCGCTTCATGACGAAGGGCTTGAACAGCTCCAGGGCCATCTGCTGAGGCAGGCCGCACTGGTGCAGCTTAAGCGACGGGCCGACGACGATTACCGAACGGCCAGAGTAGTCGACGCGCTTGCCGAGCAGGTTCTGACGGAAGCGGCCCTGCTTGCCCTTGAGCATGTCGGACAGCGACTTCAGCGGACGATTGCCCGGGCCCGTGACGGGACGGCCGCGGCGGCCGTTGTCGAACAGGCTGTCCACAGCCTCCTGCAGCATGCGCTTCTCGTTGTTCACGATGATCTCGGGGGCACCGAGGTCGAGCAGGCGCTTCAGGCGGTTGTTGCGGTTGATGACGCGACGATACAGATCGTTCAGGTCGGACGTGGCGAAGCGGCCGCCGTCGAGCTGCACCATGGGGCGCAGGTCGGGCGGGATGACCGGGACGACGTCCAGAATCATATCGGACGGCTTGTTGGTGGACTTCAGGAACGCGTCGACCACCTTCAGGCGCTTGATGGCCTTGGCGCGCTTCTGGCCCTTGCCGTTGGCGATGACGTCGCGCAGCTCCTCGGCCGTGGCCTCGAGGTCCATAGCGTCCAGCAAATCGCGCACGGACTCGGCGCCCATGCCGCCGGTGAAGTAGTCGCGGTAGTTGGCGCGCATCTCGCGGTACAGGGACTCGTCGGGAACCAGCTGCTTCGGCTCGATCTTCATGAACAGGTCGAAGGCGTCCTGACGCAGGGCCTTGCGCTCGTTGAACTCCTCATAGATGTCGGCGATCTCCTCTTCCACCTCTTCAGGCGTGAGGCGCTCGTCCTCGTCGATGTCGTCGACGAAGTCGTCGTCCTCGGGGACGTAGTCCACCGACAGCTTGCGGGTCTGCTCGATCAAACGATCGCGCTCGACGTCCAGCTCTTCCAGGTCGGCGGCCAGCTCATCGCGCAGATCCTCGACGTCCTCGTCGCGGGCCTCCTTGTCGACGGAGGTGATGATGGAGCTTGCGAAGTACAGTACCTTCTCCAGCTCCTTCGGCGGGATGTCGAGCAGGTAGCCCAGACGGGACGGGGAGCCCTTGAAGTACCAGATATGGCTGACGGGGGCCGCCAGCTCGATGTGGCCCATGCGCTCGCGGCGAACCTTGCTGCGCGTCACCTCGACGCCGCAGCGCTCGCACACGATGCCCTTGAAGCGCACGCGCTTGTACTTGCCGCAGGCACACTCCCAGTCCTTGGTGGGACCGAAGATCTTCTCGCAGAACAGGCCGTCCTTCTCCGGCTTGAGCGTGCGGTAGTTGATGGTCTCGGGCTTCTTCACCTCGCCACGCGACCAGCTGCGGATATCCTCGGCGGAAGCCAGGGAGATGCGCAGGGCGTCGAAATTGTTAACGTCGAATTCCGTCGTCATTTATCGCTCGTCCTCCTTGCCGATCAGGTCGTTGTCGTCTTCTTCTTGCTTCGTATCAGCCATCAGCTCGCCCAGCTCTGCGGCGATGTCGTCGAGAGCGCCGGCTTCCTCGGCCTCGGTCTTGCGCGCATCGTCTGCGATGGCGTTGAACAGGGCCGCATCGGCGTTGTCGCGCTTCACGTCGTCCAAATCGGGGTCATGGGTGACGTCGATGGTCTGATGGTCGTGTCCCTCGAGCTCGACGTTGAGGCACAGCGACTTCATTTCCTTCACCAGAACTTTGAAGGACTCGGGCACCTCGGGAGCCGGCGTGTTCTCGCCCTTGACGATTGCCTCGTAGGACTTCACGCGGCCCGACGTGTCGTCGGACTTCACGGTCAGGATCTCCTGCAGCACGTTGGACGCGCCATACGCGTACAGGGCCCACACCTCCATCTCGCCGAAGCGCTGACCGCCGAACTGCGCCTTGCCGCCCAGAGGCTGCTGCGTGATCAGGCTGTAAGGGC
>ERZ1034928.409-NODE-409-length-20667-cov-26.950029_pt1 | contig 20667 bp, 14 predicted proteins | sample MGYA00520627_ERZ1034928 | MGnify/ENA primary metagenome ERZ1034928 (study PRJEB33766, sample SAMN09781755) | gut metagenome | biome: gut microbiome | host: Homo sapiens | place: Madagascar | study: EMG produced TPA metagenomics assembly of the PRJNA485056 data... | reverse complement strand
TATAGAAAACAGTTTCTATCTTCATATAGAAATAGATTCTATCTTCTATAGAAATATTATTCTATCACTTCCATTTCTTCCTCTTCTATTTCTTCTTCCATCTCCAGTTCTTCTTTCTTTCCGAAGTTAGGGTCTATCTTCAGGAAGGCGGTAACCAGGAAGGTGATGATGCAGCAGACCATGACGATGATGAAGAACATGCGGTAACCCACCATATCCTTCAGATATCCCGAAACCATGCCCGGCAGCATCAATCCGAGATAGGAGATGCCTGTACAGATGGAATAATGGGAGGTCTTGAACTTGCCCTGACTGTAGAACAGCATGTAGAGGGTAAGAACCGTGAAGCCCAAACCGTAACCCAACTGCTCGATGAAAAGACAGCTGGAAACCACGATGAGGTTGCTGTTGAGCGAATAGCTCAGATAGATGTAAACCACATCGGGCAAGGTAATGGCGCAAACCAGCGGCCAGAGCCATTTCTTCATTCCGTCCCTGCTCACCAGGATGCCTCCGAGGATGCCACCCAGCAACAGTCCGATGAGACCCACCGTTCCGTTGGCAAAACCATATTCCTGAGGCGACAAGCCCAGTCCGCCCTGCGAATTAGGACGGAGGATGAAGGTCTTGGTCATGGTGTTCAGAAGCGCCTCTGGGAATCGGTAGAAAAGGAGGAAGAGCATCACACAGATGGTTTCTCCAACCCCGAACTTCACGAAGAAGGTGCGGAACATGTTCTTCAGTTCATGAGCCACTTCGCCCACCGTTCTGTCGGTCTGCACATCCTCCTTCGGGCGCGGCATGAAGCGGCTGTGGTAGAGCCACAAACCGATGAAGATGCCTGCCAGTCCGTAGAAGATAAGCGCCCACGAGAAGCGTATCTGGTTGCGGAAGACAACCTGAAGTACACCAGCCAGCATCACCAGAAAACCATTTACAAAGATGATGGCGAGGCGGTAGAAGGTATTTCGCAAGCCTACAAACTTAGTCTGCGTATGCTCATCCAGCTCAATCATGTAGAAACCATCTGCCGAAATGTCGTGGGTGGCACTACAGAAGGCAATGAGGAAGAAGAAGCACATCGTGGCCTGGAACCAGAAGGCTGTAGGCAGCGAGAAGGCGATGCCGGCAAGGGCAGCTCCGATGAGAGCCTGCATGGTGAGCACCCACCAGCGCTTAGTCTTCAGCAAATCTATGAACGGACTCCACAAAGGCTTGATGACCCAGGGAAGGGCGAGCCATCCGGTATAGAGACCCACCTCAGCATCGGTCAGCCCCAACTGCATGTACATCACCACAGAGAGGGCGGTTACGATGACGTTGGGGAGTCCTTCGGCAAAATAGAGGGTCGGAATCCATGCCCATGGACTCCGACTGTTTTTCTTTGTTACCATTTTACATCACTATTTATAAAGTTTCTTGATTTCAGCACCCTGATAGTAGTGCAGCAGGATGGCATCATAATGATAACCCTGCTCGCCCATCACGGCAGCACCAATCTGGCAGAGGCCTACTCCATGCCCCCAACCGGCTCCGATGAGTTCGAAACGCTGAGGCACTCCCTGTTCATCCTTATCATACTTATCCACCACGAAGGCTGAACTCAGCAGATGACTGTCGCTCAGCGTACGGCGGATTTCGAGTTCCTTACCGATGGTAAAGGTCTTCTCGGTTCCGATAATCTGGAGTTTGCTGATTCTTCCGCTCTTTCCGCGCTCCACGGCCTTCATGTCCAGGATGGCACCCAGGTTCATCTTCAGCTTGTCGGCGATGAGCTGCTGCAATTTCTCCTGGCTGAGCGTTTCCTTCCAGCGGTAGAAGTTGACGGTTTCCTGATCATAGTCGTTGAGCACCTCGGAGAGGATTTTCTTATCCTGCGTGTTGCAGAAAGCAGGCGGATTGAAGCGGATCCATTTCTCAGCCTCTTCCTCTTTGGTCAGATTAGGCAGTGTATGTTCCACACCCAGGGCGATGTCGCGAACCGCCGTTAGATAAGTCTTCGGCGTGTCCTCCCAGCAATACTGGAATTCCTCGGTTATTCCGCCGCAGCATTTCGAGAATCTTGCGTCGCAGATTTCTTCGCCGTCCATCAGAATCTGTCCCTTGGTCTGGCGGATGGCTTCGGCTACATGAGCCGAAGTTTCTTTGGTGATGCCCTGGTAGCGCTGGCAGTGGTCGTCGGCACAGACATCAAAGAGGGTATGGTCTTCGCGGTCGTACCAGCGGATGAGTGTATCTTCCTTCCTGGTGAAGGAGAAGAAGTTGTTGCCGCTCTCAGCCACCTCTCTGCGCTTCTGCATCTGTGCCAGAAGCCATGAACGGGAGATGACGGCGTGCGCCTTCAGGAGTTCGAGACTCGAAGTGGCACTCATCTCACTGCTGATGACGCTCTCCAGATATTTTTCTACAGGCAACTCATTGATTGCCACAATCTTATCCGATTCTACCACAAAGCGGAGCGTGCCCAGGAAGGTTTGGGTTTCCTTGCGCTCCCAGTGGAAGTTGACACCGATGGTTACGTCGCTCAGCGAGAACGAGGCGTCGGCACTCTGCGGATGGAAGGTGAGCTTGCTGTACTGGTTGCCGTTCCAGAGCACACCGCCCTCTGAGAATTCTACCACCTGTTCGCCCAGCACCTTTTCGCCCTTGGCAAGATAAGGTTTATTGAGCGAGAAATGAATCTTCTGCGCACTCACGATGCCCACCGTTACGTCGGGCTGCTTACCATTATTATATAAGGTGGAAGAGGCTTCGGCTGCATCCTCGGCATCCTTAGATGCCTTCAGTTTGGCTATGATGACGTTCATCTTGTCTTCCGAAACGCCACACTCCTGCAGCAGCGAGAGAGCCTTCTCCTCGGTCAGCTTGCGGAAATCTTCCTCGCGCGGAGTGATGATGAGTCCGCTCATGTCCAGGGCTCCCGGCGAAACTACAAACTGGGCGCAGCCTTCGGCAAAATAGGCTTCCGGACGGTGCTTTTCTCTCGGAATGACCACGCTGATGAATTCCTCGCCCTTGCGCCAGGAGATGATGTTCATCATCGGTTCGGTTTCGTCGCCACGCTGAGGCATTGCCTTGTAGAGACGGTGGAAGAGGGCTTCATCGCTCTCGGCACTCTTCGAGATGATGACGAAGGCGGGAACGAGGAAGTCACGAACCACTGCGATTTTCTCCTCATCATTGAGAGAGATGACGTCGGTCAGGTTGCGGGAGAGGCGCTGCCAGTTGGTCTGAAGAGGAAGGATGCCGTTGGTTCCTGCCTGGAAATGAAGATGGTCTGGAGCCGAAGCACCACACTTCGGACCGTTGTAGAACACCATCAGGTCGCTGTGCAGACTGATGAAGCGGTGCATCTCGCCGTAGTTCTTGTAGATGAGCTGAGGCTGGTGCTTGCGTGCCGGAATGGTGAAGTGGACTGGCAGAATCGGGAACGGATTTACCAGGAGATGGAATTTCTCATCTATCTGCTTCGACATCTGTTCCTTAGGACGGTTCTTGTCGCAAAGGAAGCAAGGGCGCTCGCCCAGGGTTTTCTTATCTATCTTGGCGCCCGTACTTACGATGCGGGCTGGGTTCCACTGCAGTTTCAGCTGGTCGGAGAGCTGGCGGGTTTCTACGTGCTTGAGGTCGCGGAAGCGGTGGCGGGCATCTGCCCACACCTCCAGCTGGCGGTTGAAGAAACGTGAGATGCTGCTGTCTTCCATGATGTCGGCCTTGCCCAGCAGCATGTGCTGGCGTGCCTTCAGTTCCATGGTGCGCAGACGGTCCTTATACAGGTTGTTGGCGTTCACCTTCTCCACACTGAGGGCTGCATCACTGTTGCCTCCCCAGCGGCGGCAGAGGTAGAGTTCGTCGTAGATTCTGCCGATACGGTAACGGCGCGAGAATGCCAGTCCCAGCGCATAATCCTCACCATACGAGGTGTTAGGAAACTGGATTTGTCTGACCAGCGGAGTGAAGAAGGCGCGCGGAGCGCCCAATCCGTTGATACGCAGCGCATTGTTGCATCCGTTTTCTTCGGTCCATTCCTTGTGGTCTATCAGTCCCGGTGGCAGGGTGTTGAGGTTGAAGTCGCACATGCGGTACGAGCCGATAATCATGGCAGCCTTCTGCTTGTAGAAGGCATCTACTATCTTCTGGAGTGTCTTTGGCGAAGAATAGAGGTCGTCGCTGTCAAGCTGGACGGCAAACTTTCCGCAGAATCTGCTGTGGATGGCTTCGTTCCAGCAACCGCCTATTCCCAGGTCGGTTCTCTCCGGAACAATCTGTATCAGGTTGTCAGCTTTAAGTTCATCCAGTATTTCGCCGGTGCGGTCGGTAGAATGGTTGTTCACCACGATGACGTTGAACTTGAAGCTTGCTTTCTGTTCCAGGGCACTCTTCACGGCATCAGCCACGGTCTTTTCGCGGTTGAAGACGGGGATGATGACAGATGCCTCGTATTCAAACTCCTGCTCACCGAAGTCTGGCTGGCGGTAGAAGGTGGTGTCTATCAGGGCGCCCACCTTGCTCAGGTGCTGGGTGCATGCCTTTTCCATCTCTATCTGCACCTCGCGGTTGCGCGGGTTCACATAGTCAAACTGCTTCTCGCCACTCTTACGGGTGTCGAGTTCGGCTTCTGAATAGAGGAATTCGTTGAGATGGAAGATTTCGCCCACGCGGCTCAGATAGAGACGGAGGTCGTAGAGGGCGGCAAACTGATACTCTTCGCGGTCGGGCTGGGCGATGTAGTCGGCCAGCGCCTGTGCCTTGATGCACCAGAGGCTTCCGAAGTCGAAGTCGTCACGCAAGGAACCTGCCTGGTAGTCAATTACGGGATGTTTCTCCATCTTGCCTTCCACCATCTTGTAGTGGTCGGCGTAAACCATGACGGCATCCGTATCATCAGCCACTCTGAGGAATCGCTCCAGCGTGTTGTTCCCCCATCCTATGGTGGTGTGGCGGGTACAGATCATCACGTAGTCGGCATCTGTATTTTCAGCGATGCTGACAAGGGTGTTACTGCTTTCCAGGCGGTCGGTAATGACAAACGTGCATCCTTCCGGCACCTGATGATGAGCGGCAAAATCAGCACTCACCAGGAAGTGGATATGCTGTACAGTCTTGTACTCATGAAGCACCGACAAGGCTTTCTGCGCATCGCCGATGTATTCGCAAGGCAAGAAAAGGTCTATTTTTTCTCTCATTTTCTTACGTTATTTTTGTTCATTTCAGCCCTTTTCGGGGGGCTAAATCTGTGTTTTTATCTTTATTTTATCTTATTATATTAAAATATGTGGCAAAGATACTAATTTTTCGCCAAAAAACACTATCTTTGCAGTATGAATAATGAAAAAAAATATCTTTTGGGTCTTACACTTGCCGAATTGAAGCAGGTGGCAAAGGACTTAGGCATGCCCGCCTTCACCGGCGGACAGATGGCGAAGTGGCTCTATGAGCAGCATGTGAAGAGCATTGATGAGATGACCAACATCTCGAAGGCGAACCGTGCCAGACTCGCTGCCGAATACGAAATAGGATGCTTCGGATATTCTGATGCACAACATTCGGTGGATGGTACCATCAAGTACCTCTTCCCTACCCGAAGCGGCAAATTTGTCGAGACGGTTTACATACCCGACAAGGACCGCGCCACGCTGTGTGTTTCTTCGCAGGTGGGATGCAAGATGAACTGCCTGTTCTGCCAGACCGGCAAGCAGGGGTTTGAGGGCAGTTTGCCTGCCGGCGACATTCTGAACCAGATTTACTCGCTGCCTGAGGTAGACAAGCTTACCAACATCGTGTTCATGGGTCAGGGCGAGCCGATGGATAATCTCGACAATGTGCTGCGCGCCACGGAGATTCTCACTGCCGACTACGGCTGGGCATGGAGCCCGAAGCGCATCACGGTAAGTTCGGTGGGCGTGAAGAACAAGCTGAAGCGGTTCCTGGAAGAGAGCGACTGCCATGTGGCCATCAGCATGCACGACCCTATCCCATCGGAGCGCGCCGAACTGATGCCTGCCGAAAGGGGTATGGGCATTGAGCAGGTGGTAGAGCTGCTGAGAAACTATGATTTCTCTCATCAGCGCCGCCTGAGTTTCGAGTACATCGTCTTTAAGGGCGTAAATGACAGCATGCAGCATGCCAAGGCCATCATCAAACTGGTGAAGGGACTTGACTGCCGCTTCAACCTGATCCGTTTCCATCAGATTCCAGACATTCCTCTGCAGGGTGTGGATGATGAGAAGATGGAGCAGTTCCGTGATTACCTTACCCAGCATGGTGTCTTCACCACCATCCGTGCCAGCCGCGGCCAGGACATCTACGCCGCCTGCGGTCTGCTCAGCACCTCGAAGAAAATCGGAGAAATCCGTGAGCACGAGGATGAGGAGAAGATGAAGAAGTAAGGAAAGGAGGGAAAGGATGGATATGTTTACATTTACAATGGTTACAGGTTGCATCATCTCATTATGTATATTGGGATGGTTATATACAAAACCTGGTCAGAAATGGCTTGATGGATTTAAATAGAAATTATGGATACATTCACATTTTCATTAATGATTTTTGCCATTGCTGCAGTAACCCTAGTCTGTTGGCTATACACGAAATCAGGTAAAAAGTGGTTAGAAAAGCAATAGGTTGTTAAAACAAAACGACTATGGGACAAAAAGACGATAAAGAAAGAGAAAAGACAAGAAGAGTAGAAACAGCGAAGTTGTGTTACAATTTATGCCATTCTACACTCACAATAACCGTATTGGGAAACGTTGCATCATTCTTCGGAATCGGTAATACAACATCAGAGATCTCATTATGGTTCATCATTGTGGGCTTAGTAGCTTCACTAGCTTTTTTTATCATTGGTTATAACATTTTAAATAAATAAGAAATATGTTTTACATGGCTTTAACAATGACAATTATCATGGTAATTGCAGTTAGCTTCCTGATATTCCTCTACACTCCAAAGGGCAAGAAATTTTTGGAGAGCATGTAAAGTATGATGCACTCATTTGCACACAAAACAATAATGCTGCCACTCATCAGCCTACTACTAGTTCTGCTGAGTGGCTGCAACAGAGGAAACGGAAAACTGCCCAAGAGCACAGGACAGCCTTACGAGGTGGTGCTTGAGGGAGATACCGACAGCATCGTTACGAAGATACTGACGGAAGAGGTGCCTGCCCTGCCCCAACCCGAACCGCTCTGCCGGCTCATCCAGGTGAAGAAGGGAAAGACCCACGGCAGCTACCTGCTCGTAAGAACCCGAATCGTGGTGAACATCCCGGCAGCGGAATTCTCAGTCGGGCTGAGCCGCAACGAGAATGCTTCGCCGCAGACCGTCATCCGCATCTCTGCCCGCTCGCCGCAGCAACTCAGAGAGAAACTCAACCCCGAGAAGCTGCGCCAACTCGTAGATGAGGCTGAACTGGAGCACCTCGCCTCCATCATCTCCACCAATCCGAGCAAGCAGAACCGCGAGATGCAGCAGCTGGTAAAGAAGAACTTCGGCATCAGCATGAACATCCCTACAGAAATGCAGGCAAGCAAGAAGGCGAAGAACTTCATCTGGATTTCAAACAACGCCAGCTCGGGCATGAAGAACCTCATCCTCATGAAAGTGAAGAGCGAAGAACGAAGAGCAGAGAAAGTGAAGAGTGAAGAACGAAGAGTGATAAATTCTGATGCTTTTTCTGCTCAAGAGAAGCAGCAGATTGACAGCATTCTCCGAACCAACATGCCCGGCGAAACCGACAGCATGTATATGATGATTCCCGTTCTTTCAGAAAGAGGACTCTGGGAGATGAAGGGCGACGCCATGGGAGGACCCTACGTGATGAGGCGCATCTGCCCCGGAAAGAGGAAGGATGAAATCATCATCATCGGCTTCGTATATGCGCCCGAAATGAAAAAGAAAATATTAATCAAGCAGCTGGAAGCTGCGATTTCTACTATAAAATATAAACGATAAATGGACAGCAAAAAGATTAGAGTGGCCATCACTCACGGAGATACCAACGGTATCGGATACGAACTCATTTTTAAGGCATTCAGTGAGCCAGAGATGTTGGAGTATTGTACCCCTATCATCTACGGTTCGCCTAAAGTGGCAGCTTATTACCGCAAGGCGATGAATCTGCCTGCCCAGTTCTCCATCATACAGAAAGCTGAAGATGCGGAAGACGGAAGAATCAACCTCCTGCCGGCTGTAGACGAGGAGGTGAAGGTTGACATGGGCATGCCTACCCAGGAATCGGGAGCAGCAGCCCTCAAGGCTCTAGACCGCGCCATGACCGACTACCGCGACGAGCTCTTCGACGTGCTCGTTACCGCACCGGTAAGCCAGCTGAACGCCCAGATTGAGGGTTTCCAATTCAAGGGTCACAAGGAATACATTGAAACCTGCCTGGGCGAAGGAGCCAAGGGCCTTTCCATCCTCTGCGGCGGCGACCTCCGCATCGCCTCAGTAACCGGAAAAACTCCGCTCAAGGATGTGCCGGCAGCCATCACTCAGGAACTCATCATCGAGAAGGTGAAGCAGATGCACACATCCCTGAAGCGCGACTTCATGATTACCAACCCGCGCATCGCCGTGCTCGCCCTGAACCCTAGCAGAAACAGCGAGGAGAGCTGCGGAACTGAGGAAGCTGAAATCATCATCCCAGCCATTGACCAGCTTGCCGAGCAGAAAATACAGGCCTTCGGTCCTTACCCAGCCGACGAGTTCTTCGGCAACGGATATTTCGTAGAGTTCGACGGCATCATGGCCATGTATCATGATCAGGCCACTACCCCGTTCCATTCGCTCTACACCGAGGATGGCGTGCTCTTTACAGCCGGTATGCCACTCGTGCACACCGCCGCCGACACCACTCCTTGCTACAGCATCACGGGCTGCAACGAGGCCGACGCAACCTCCTTCCGCCACGCCATCTGCCTGGCGCTGGATGCCTTCTGCAACCGCGAAGACTATGATGAAGCCTACGAGAATCCACTGCCTAAACTCTACCACGAGAAGCGTGACGAGAGCGAGAAGGTAAGATTCTCCATCCCTAAGAAAAAGGGATAAATAGAAAGGCATCTTATCCTGGAAAGCGAAAGACGCCTTATCCCCCGCAAAAAGGGGATAAAGAAAGATTCGGGAGGGCAGATGAGCCCCAAAACAGCAAATCTGCCCTGTAATCAGACCTCCCGAACGTTAAAATAAAGAAAAAATGCTGATAATTCAGAAAAAATGAGTAATTTTGGCAGCTAAATGGATACTTCCGAACTACAAAAGATAAAACAACGCTACAATATCGTCGGTAACAGCGACGGATTGAACCATGCGCTCGACGTTGCCCTACAGGTAGCGCCGACCGATCTTTCCGTGCTCATCATCGGCGAGAGCGGTGTGGGTAAGGAAATCATTCCAAGGGTGATTCACGACAATTCGCCACGCCGCAGAGAGAAATATTTCGCCATCAACTGTGGAAGCATTCCGGAGGGAACCATTGACAGCGAACTCTTCGGACACGAGAAGGGATCCTTCACCGGAGCCATCGGCGAAAGCGAGGGATACTTCGGCATTGCCAACAAGGGCACCATCTTCCTCGACGAGGTGGGCGAACTCCCGATACAGACGCAGGCAAGACTGCTGCGCGTGCTCGAAACGGGAGAATACATCCGCGTGGGTGGAACAGAGATCAAGAAAACGGATGTCCGCATCGTGGCAGCCACCAACGTAAACATGCGCAAGGCTGTGAGCGAAGGCCGATTCCGCGAAGACCTCTACTACCGCCTCAACACCATCCCTATACAGATGCCTGCATTGAGGGAGCGGGGCAACGACATCCTCCTGCTCTTCCGCCTCTTCGCCATGCAGATGGCCGAAAAATACCGTCTGCCTAAGATTTCACTCTCAGAGGAGGCTAAGCAGATTATGCTGAAATACAAGTGGCCGGGAAATGTGAGACAGCTCAAGAACATCACCGAACAGATGTCGGTGCTGAGCCGGGAAAGAGAAATCGACGCGCAGACCCTCACCCAGTTTATTCCGAGAGATGAGGAGTCTACACAGCTCGCCACCATACAGAAGGATGGCAACGACGACCACAGCTACGCCAGCGAGCGCGAACTGCTCTACAAGATTCTCTACGAACTGAGGGGCAACGTGAGCGACCTGAGACGAGAGATGAACAGCCTGCGCAAGCAGCTCGACGAGGCACGCCAGCTGGGCGGCACCAGCGGATATGTTTCGCCGGTTCAGCCGAGCACCCAGGTAGCTCCGGTATCAGCCGTAGCTCCGGTTTCAGCAGTTCCGTCCGTATCATCCGTTTCACCGGTTTCATCGGTTTCACCGGTTCCGTCGGTACCTCCAATTACCGACCTCGACGAGCTCCAGCACATCCGTCAGGAAATGGCTGCAGGAGGCATGAGGGGCACTTACAAACCCGAAGCCGAGGATGCCGAGATTGAGGAGATTAAGGATGAAAACGAGAATCTGAACCTCAGCGACCTGAGCAAGCAGATGATAGAAAAGGCGCTGGAGAGAAACAACGGAAACCGCAAGAAAGCGGCTGAAGAACTGGGAATCTCCGACAGAACCCTGTACAGAAAGATTAACAAATATAAGTTATGAAGCATTTACGCGCGTACCTATATATAATAGGACTCACTCTCATGGTGGCGGTCATGGCTGCATGCTCCGTGAGCTACAAGTTCAACGGTGCCAGCATCGACTACACCAAAACCAAGACCATACAGATTGCCGACTTCCCTATCAGAAGTTCGTATGTGTGGGGTCCGATGGGTCCGATGTTCAACAACGAAATCAAGGACAAGTTTGCCAGCAACACCCAGCTCGTACAGGTGTCGCGCAACGGCGACCTGAAGATAGAGGGCGAAATCACCCAATATTCTCAGCGAAACAAGTCGGTAAGCGCCGAGGGATACTCTGCCCAGACCGAGCTCAGCATCACCGTAAACGTGCGCTTTACCAACACCAAGAACCATGCCGAGGACTTCGAAAAGCAGTTTACATCTGCCAAGACCTACGACACCACCCAGAGCCTTGCCTCGGTGCAGGAAGAACTGGTAACCCAGATTATCAAAGACCTGGTAGACCAGATATTCAACGCTACGGTGGCTAACTGGTAAAAGAAAGATAAAAAGTTAATAGTTAAAAGTTAAATTAGTGGAACTAAGCAGATTGATACAACACCCGGAGGAAATGAACCGAGAGACGCTCTACGACTTGCGCGCCCTCTTGGCCCTATATCCGTATTATCAGACGGCACGCCTGCTGATGTTGAAGAATCTGTACCTGCTCCACGACCCGAGTTTCGACGAAGAACTGCGACGGGCAGCCATCTACATCACCGACCGGAAAATCATCTTCGAGATGGTAGAGGCAGCCCATTATCAGATAAAACCCGACCCGTCAGAGGTGGATCTCAACCAGCTGAAGGAATCGGAAAGAAAGGAAACGGGAGCAGAAAAAAACGGCGACCGCACCAGCGACCTCATCGACCACTTCCTGGGATCCATACCGATGGATGCCGAAGAAGAGGAGAAGAAGAAGAAGGAGAAGCGCAAGCCTACACCTGCCGATGCGGCAGTAGACTATGTGGCGTATCTCATGGAGACAGAAGACCAGCAGGAACCGGAAGATACTTCGCGCACCATGAGCCTCATCGACGACTTTATGGAGGATGGCGGTTTCAAGCTGCCTAAAATCCAGCAGGACGAAGATTACAAACCGGAATTTACGCCCGAACTTCAGACCGATTCAGGCAAGGACGGCGAAGAGGAAAACAGCGGCGTATTTACCGAAACCCTCGCCCGCATCTACATCAAGCAGGGCAGGTATCAGAGGGCTTACGACATCATCAGCCGACTGCATCAGCAGCGTCCTGACAAGAACGGATATTATGTTGACCAGCTCAGATTCCTGGAGAAACTGATGCTGAACAGCAAGAAGAAATCTCCGGAGAAAAAGAAATAAATAAGAATAATAAATAAATAAAACTAGTTTTAAAAAAATGGCTTACACATTATTAGTAGTATTAATCGTCCTGGTAGCTATCCTGATGATTTTCATCGTGCTCATCCAGGAGTCAAAGGGAGGTGGACTCGCAAGTAACTTCTCTTCAACCAACTCAATCATGGGTGTTCGCAAGACCACCGACATTGTTGAGAAATTAACATGGGGCCTCGCTGCAGCCTTGGTTGTTATCAGCGTGGCATGTGCTTATGTAGCTCCTCAGGCAACTGGCGAAAACAGCGTCATGGAGGGTGCAACCCAGGAGCAGACCGCTCTTCCTGCTATGCCAGGTGCTAGCAAGGATGCAGCAGCAGGTGCACAGAAGGCAGCTCCAGCAGCTCCAGCAACAGGTGCTGGTGCTCAGAAGGCAGCTCCGGTTGTTCCAGCAAGCCCAGCTAAGTAATAAAATCAGCTGATAAAGCTGATAAGGAAAAGTGGCATTTTCGCGCTCTTCTACCCTTTTATTCTAGAGAAAAGGATGGAAAAAGACGAAAAATGCCACTTTTTTTGATGTTTTTGAAAAAAAGTTGCTCAAAAATTTGGTAGAACCGAAAAAAGTTCGTACCTTTGCACTCGCTTAAAAGAAATGACATTTAAGCTAGCTAACATGGTGGACGTAGTTCAGTTGGTTAGAGCGTCAGATTGTGGTTCTGAATGTCGTGGGTTCGAGTCCCACCTTCCACCCAGGATAAACCCTGCAAGATTTATTTCTTGCAGGGTTTCTTGTTTTATTTCCCTCCTCTCTCTTTCTTTCGTTTCATCACCGAAATCTTCACGTTGGGGTAAACCTCACGAAAGGCACGTTTCACCAGCGGATATACCGAAATCGGACCGTCTGTGTCAAGATACCGGCTCACGAAGGCTATCAGGAAATTCCTGCTCTCAAAAGCACTCTCAAGAGGAGAAGGCAGAAGCCCATACCCTTCAAGTCCCGCCTTACGACATACATCATAGATAAACTGGTCGGTAGCCTCATCCGGCAACCACTCCTGCAGTATCCTTCGCGGACAGAACATCACATGCCGCTCTTTAAACAGCCTTCGCGTGCGGCGCAGCAGTCGCCACAGCCGCACATAAGTTTCATAATCATGCTGTATTTTCATACCATTCATTATTATTTATTTTCTCTTAATGACCTTAATGACCAATGACCTTAATGACCACCCGCAGGAAGATTCTGAACCTTCTGAAAATGGTTAGGCACACTGCCCAATACGATAAGCCCCTGGTTGCGCCAGTTTTTCAGCATCATGCGCACACTGTTGCGGCTCACATTCGCCCCCTTCACAGCCATACACTGCTGAATCGCCTGCTCCATACTAAACTCATCGGCAAGCCGCGCAAAGATACTGTCGTTCTTGCCCACGCGGTTTCTCGGTCCTATCTGATAATTCTTCGACTCATAAGCCCCCTCTATCCGCTCGCGGAAATAGTAGAGATCATTGTCTATCAGATAATCGGCTATGAGGTCGAAAGTCTGCAGCATGTCGTCATTCTGCAGTTTCTCCAGCGTGGTAATCCAGAGCTTCGGAGTCAGCTTCAGCCGCTTCTCGGCACCCGAAAGTCCGAAACGCCCAATCAGCGATTCAGCTACCTTGCAGAGCCAGAGTGCACAGGTGATGCGCTGCGCATTCACACAGCCGCGCAGACGCTGGCGAGCCAGCACCCTGTCGTCGTTCTTCATCGCTTCCATACGGATTCGCTCCAGCCATTCCCTGCCCCGGTTCTCCAGCTTGTGCAGCACCACCGTGCCCTGCATCATCGGCAGCAGATGAGCCACCTGATGAATGCGCTCCTCCTGCTTGTCGGTCAGGTGAGAAGGTTTCAGAGCCAGCGGCGCAAACGTGTTGTCGGGCGTGCGGGCGATGGAGATGCGCGAGAGTAGACCGTCGGTATAATTGGTAATCACGCGGTAGAGTGCATCCTGCGTGCCGCACATCGTCACATTCCAGAGCAGTTTCTTGATGTGCACACGGGTAGCATCTGCGCTCTTCGCCTCGCGGTCGTAGCGGCTCTCGTCATAAGCCTGGCGCAGCATCACACTGAAATCGCTCATCGACGACTTCCACTTCATCGCCACCGTATCAGCCTCGGGTGTAAAACTGAAGCTGTGTTTCTCCTCAGCATTTCCCAGTCGTTCGGCTATGTTGGCAAGCGTGTTGTTCAGCGGCAGCATTCTTACCGGCAGTTTCGGCTGTTCGGGCGCCTTTCCGCTCTTCATGCGTCTGGTTTTCAGCGCCCATTCCTCCTCCTGCTGGGTGTAGATGTCGGTCTGCGCCTGCAGTTCGTACATCCAGGCACCGATTATCGGGTCTAGCTGTCCCTTTCCCGAACCAAATTCGCCGCAGATGTAGGAGATGAGATTCAGTCCCCTCGCATTACCGTGTACATCCAGTTTCACGCCCGTAGCCAGAGCCCCGAGAGCCGGAGCTATGCCGATGAGGGTAGCCATACAGAGCGGAGTTCCGGCAGCAGCCACACTGTCGCTCACGCCCATCGGCAGTTTCGGCAGTCGGTTAAAATGCCAGAGTTCATCCTGTTGCATGGCCTCGTCCAGCGCATCAGCCACCTGCACGCCTTCCTGCGCATCTCCGCATCCCGTCTTGAGATATTCCTGTCTCAGCGCATTGAGCACATCTTTCAGTCTTTTCGGCATCTGCGTTCGTCTTTCAGCCAGGGCCGAGTCAATGCATTTCATCTTCTGTTCTTCCGGAAACCCGTCGTAGCAGGGAATCACCCTATCCATGAGTTTCCTGTCGAATCCGCATATATGCCTCAGGTTCACCGCCAGTTCAAAAGTCAGCACATCTCTGTTAGAGGTCACCGGCGTTTTCCCGTCGTTATACATTCCCCACCATTTCTCAATAATCACCTCATACGGTATCCCCAAGTAATTCTCTCCAGAAGAAGAGGAAGAGCCAGCAGAAGCAGAGTCAGCAGATGAGGAGCATGTCCCCCGTTGGGCCCCCGTTCCAGGCGATTCCATCGCCTGTCCCCCCGGCTCCGGCTTCTCCGTTCCCCCCAGCTTCTCCGTTCTCTCCATTCCCCCCACCTTGAAGTGCTTATTGCTCCCATGGGCTCCTTCTGGCAGTTCTTCTCTTCCTTTTTTCTCCCTGTCTTCCAGCGTTCGGGCCTCCTCAGCAACGCGTTCCACATCAGCGCCCGGGCTCACCCCATATTGGTCATTAAAGAGTTCAGGCGAGAGGAAGAGCAGCTCATCCTTATCAGCAGTACTTGAGAAGTAAACCCGGTTGATATCATGCGCATTTGTATCCAGTTCGCAGTCGAGGGCTTTAGCTATGCGCACCTGGTTTTCGAGAATCGTCTTTCCCTTTTCTCTTTTAAAAACAGCATGTCCGCCCTGGCTTGCGCTTCTTTCCAGCATCAGCAGTCCCAGCCTTTCAGCCAGCGTCGCTCCTTCTCCAGCCGCTCCTTCAGCACCCTTGCCTTCTCCAGCCGCTCCTTCAGCACCCTTGCCTTCTCCAGCGTCACCGCCTTCAGCAGCCGCTCCCTTAATCTCCGAGCCAGCGGTCCCCCGCCTAGCCCCCGTTCCCTGCGATTCCATCGCAGGTCCCCTCTTCTCCATCAGCATTTTAGCTATGCGTTCAAACTCCCCCGCATCATCCACATCAAATCCGAAAGCCTGGCTAGGCAGCCGGCACCCCTTCACAACCCCATCCGGGTAATACCCCGAATAGTTAAACTGGATAAGCCTCCGTTTAGCAGCCTGGTTACCCATTCTTGCCTGCCTTAGGTTAGCCTGTTGCGAAGAAGTATTTCTGAGCCGGCGATACGACTCCTCGGTGAGAACAGGGAGGGCCACCTTGCGCCCTCCCCTAACAGAAATCAAATAAACACTCATATTCCAATCAAAAAATAAAAACAGTTAATAAAGATTCAGTAAGTACATCTAGGGTCCTATCCCAGCATCAGATAATCCATGATAGCCTGCACCGCCTCGCGGCTCTCCTTACGCATCGCCTTAGGAATATTGATGCCCTCATTCTTAAAAACCTTCAGAAAAATCTGTATCGCCCCGTCCTTCGTCTCCGAAGCACGGCCGTGGGCAAACTTCCTGATCAGCTTACTCTGCGAACGCGGATACCCCTTCACCGTAAAATCCACCGTGCCGTCGCTCATCTGCTGCACAATGCCCAGCGTACGGAAACTGGAAACCTGATTAGGTTTCGGATCATCAGGCGAAAACATAAAATACTTGCGGTTGTCGAAGAAAGCCATGCCCTCAATCTGCACATGCTCACCCCCATTCATCACCATTCCAACATTCTGATTCAAATTAAAATTCTTTTCCATATTAGTTTTTTCTTTTTTTAATTCAAGTTTTGCAAGTGAGGGAATTGACAGAAGTTAAAGAAGTTATCACTCCCTACGGTCGTTCGGGAAGTGAAGAGACAATAGTCTTCTTTCGTAAAACGTAGGACATTTGTCCCTTAACTTCCCTCTAACTTCCCTTAACTTCTCTTAACTTCCCCATATACGAAAATTAAGGTAGTTAATACATCAGTTCAGCTTAACGATTTCCTGCACCGAGATGTCCTGAAACACCTGCCCATTATGCTCGCGTGTCTGAAAGCGCAGGCGAACCGCCACCACATCCCCAACCTGGAAACGGCATTCTGCCGCATTGCCCCAAAGTTGGGCAGCAAACTGGTTTTCAAACTTGCCGCCAAGTTCCTGCAACAGGATGTTGCATTTCTTAATCTGGCCGCCCTCAGCCTTCTGGCTCTGTACAGCGAAGGCCTCGCCCTGCTGCACCACTTTCATCAATTCTGTATTCATCATTTATAAATATTAAATAGTTAAAAAATCAATAGTTACACAATCGTAATAAACACCAGGTCGTTAGGTCCCTGAAACCCCTTCAGCATCATTTCCAGCTTAAAGAGCACAGCTCTCGAGTTCTCCAGTCTTCCCACCTTCGTGTTATTCCCCACCAGGATGCAGCCCTGCGTATCCTTCACCGAGTTTCCGGAATGGATGCGGATGCCGTCGAAGAGGGGCACATCCATCAGCTGAAACAGCCTCTTGCCGAATTTAGGCGAATAGGTAAACCTCATCAGGTATCTCCCTTCCGGAATCGCCGTCATCCCCTTCACCTTCAGTCTCTTATCCCATTTTCCCCCATTCAGCAGGTTGCGTCGCGGCGGTTCCAGCGTATCGCAGAAAGGCTTCAGCCCTCCGTCGCCCTTCAGCCCTCTGTCGCCCTTCAGCCCTTCATCAGCCTCCAAGCCCCCCGTCTGGCTCCCGTTCCCTGCGATTCCATCGCAGGTCCCTTCTTCTTCTCTTTCCCCCAGGCAGTAAAGGCGCCCGATGGTATACCCTTTCTTTTTAGCGAAGCGAACCAGCTTCAGCTCCATGATTTTCGTTTTCTTTTTCATCATTTATTCATTTTAAAAAGTTATTACTCCAACCAGCGTCATTTCTTCCGAATCCTTTTAAGGAACCAGCCTCATTTCTTCTGATTTCCGGTTGCAAAGGTAGGGCAAAAAAACGAAAGGCTTCGTAGACCACCCTTTCGAGTCTACGAAGCCAATACTTTTCAAAACAAAGTTAACTATCTGATAATCAACTCATAAAAAAAATCAAAAAAAACAAGAAAAAACTTTCATGGAGTCTACAAAGCCCCCATCAACATCCCCCTGTAATTCCGAAACAAACAACATCCATCAGATACGGGATGCGCTTACAACGCCTAATTTTTATCTTGATAGATTTCCGCCATTTTCTGTCTCATATCCTTAAAGATCTGCAATTGGCGCTCACGGGTCGTCGTATCGTTAAGAGCGCGACTCAAATCCTTATTGTAATTAGACAAATCCAGATTCACCGCCCTTCCAAACGCCCGGAAAGCCTCCTTCTTGGTGCAGCGAACCCCATCCTTATCCGTAAAAAGCCCCAATTCATAAAGCACATTAACCACACGGATGAAATCAATCTTCTTTCCCCGAACAGGCGAAAGATAAACAGAAGAACCAGCCCCCTTCTCCTCCCCGTTTTCAGAGACTGATACAGAAGAGGACGAAGGAGATACTGAAGAACCCGAAGGAGATACAGAAGAGCCAGAAGGAGATACTGAAGAAACCGAAGATGATACTGAAGAAACCGAAGGAGATACTGAAGAAACCGAAGGAGATACTGAAAAAGACCCTGATGAGCACCCTGAAAAAGACCCTGTAAAATCAGTATTCCCAGCAGCCCGGCAAGCCGCATCGCTAACCCCCAGTTTCTTGCACAGCAACTTCCTCAACAACTTATAGCTCAATATATTACGCAAAGCACAAAGCGGCGGCATAAGATAGCGAAGATGTGACAGAAACTTAGCATCATCAGCAATGAAGTCATACAGTCTTCCCGGCAGTTGTCTCACCTTCATTTCAGTATCAGCCAGCATCACCTGTGGCACGGATGTAGAAAAAGCCATCAAGTGGTCAAAGTCCTCTTTCACACCTTCATCCTCCATCATCTGTTGCCACATTTCGCATCTTTTTCGGGTAACCTCAATGCATCCTCCTTTCACCAGCGTCCTATCCATCTTTTCAGCCATTTCCATCAGTTTTGGTCTTCCGCTAGCCTCGAGCAGCTGTCTGTATCTCAGCACCCTTTCATGCGCCTCCCTGCTCACATCAAAGCTAACCTCCTCCAGCCAGCACCCCAAATACTCGCAAAGCATAGCTTCAAAAGAAGAGAAAGAAGCAGAGCCAGAAGGAGAAGCCGAGCCAGAAAGAGAAGCCGAGCCAGCACTCCCCCTTTGCGCCCCCGTTCCCTGCGATTCCATCGCAGGTCCCCCACCTTCCTCACCTGCCTCTATTTCTCCCAAGCAGAAATCGATGATGAGCTCCAGCGATTCTATCCTCTGCCTAAAAGCAGCAGGGAGGGCCAAAGCAGCAGGCTCCATCCACCCGCTCCAATCAAGAGCAGCAGGAAGAGAAAGAGAAGCAGAAAAAGCAGAAGAAGAAGCCCCAGCAGAAGAAGCCCCCTTCATCTTAGGCTTCTCCACCCAGAACACCCCGTGTTTCTCCACGTTCACCTCCGTCACCCTAACCGGTATCCCGACCCGAAGCCTTTCACCGTATTCAGCCACGCACTGATGGGCATCATCTGCAGCCAGATAAGCTATCTGCCGCCCATGTTCAAGCACAACAACTGCCTGAGAATCATAATGGTTCTGCTCATCAAGGCGAAGCACAACAAGGGGCAACCGGGCTTGCAAGCCCGACAACACACCGATAGTACGCTGCTCCATTTCAGGAGTCTCCTGGGCATTGCCACGAAGGCTGGGGTTAGCAAAATAACGCACAGCAGTGGCGAGATAAGTAGTAGTTTTCTGTGTCATAAGTATAATTTTTTATCTATATTAGTTTTTACCAGAGGCAAGCTTATTCTTTAGCTTGCTTGATGGGGGCAAAGATAGAAAAAATAATTGTTACCACCAAACTTTTTCTTCTTTATTTTCAGAAGAAATCTATGGGCAAGAACTCTTCCCCTAAAGGGAAAAATCAATTATCTTTACATCTTGATGGTCAAAAGTGGTCATTAAGGTCATTGGTCATTAAGGTCATTAAGGATTCTCCAACGGGGAGTAAAAATAGAGACAATAATAAAAATATAAATATTTATATTTTTATTATTGTCCTAAAAAAATACCCCCAATCTCAAAGTGCTTAATGACCTTAATGACTAATGACCTTAATGACCACCCTCTTTTTCTCTCTCCCCTCAACCTTCTCTTCATCACTCCTTCTTCACCCCTCCAGCCGTAGTTTCATTTTTATGTCACGATGAAAAAAATATTCTATCACGATAAAATAATAACAGGCACGCGCGGGCGTGGGTATGGAGATACAGCAGAAGCACCGTCAAACCGCCTTGTGCCGACTACCTGAAGACCTCTCGTTTTGTAAAGAAAAGTTAAAGTTGAAAAATATTTACGATTTTACTTGCCCATGTCAAAATTTTTTCGTACCTTTGCACCGTGAAATTCGAGAAAGCGCGCAAACTCGGGTTCACACTTACAGATTTTCAATATTAATAACCACTTAAAAAAATTAAACATTATGGGAATGAAACTTAAGGCAATTGAGCGTAACGTATCTTTCGACAAGAACAAAACCCGCTACGCATTCGTGCTCACTCCAGAGCTCTACGGCAAACTTACTGCCGACAAGGTAATCAAGGAAGCTTCTCTCCGTTCCGGACTGCCAAAGGGTGTGGTAAACGCATCTTGGAACGCATTGAGCGACGTCATCGTGGCATGGGCCACTGAGGGTCACAGTGTGGCAATCCCAGGTCTCGGAACCATGCGATTCGGTGTGCGAGGCAACGCCGTTGAGAAGGTAGACCTCGTAAGTACAGCCCTCATCACCGCACGCCGCGTCATCTTCACCCCAAGTGTGGAGATCAAGGAGGAACTCGCCAACACCGCCATCAGCATCACTTGCTACGACCGCAACGGAAAGGTAATCAAGCAGGTTACTTCTGCCGACAAGGGCAACGTAGACGAGGAGGGCGATGGTAACACCCCTACTGGCGGCGGCGGAAATTCCGGCGAAAACGGCGGTCAAGGCAGCGGCACTACCGAAGGTGGCGGCACTACCGAAGGCGGCGGCACTACCGAAGGCGGCGGCACTGACGGCGACG
>ERZ1034928.408-NODE-408-length-20725-cov-19.868844_pt1 | contig 20725 bp, 26 predicted proteins | sample MGYA00520627_ERZ1034928 | MGnify/ENA primary metagenome ERZ1034928 (study PRJEB33766, sample SAMN09781755) | gut metagenome | biome: gut microbiome | host: Homo sapiens | place: Madagascar | study: EMG produced TPA metagenomics assembly of the PRJNA485056 data... | reverse complement strand
AAACCGTGATAGGAGGTAAAAGCGATGATTGTTAAAAATGCGGTCGATTGTCCGGCGGTACGCTGCGCCAACAACAAAGACGGCGGATGCATAGCTCTGACGGAGTGTCTTGCCGTGGACGGTAAGCTGTGCCCGTTTTACAAAACAAAAGAGCAGGCAAACGCGGAACTCGCCGAGTGTAAAGAACGCAAGGCGGCGAGAATGAAAAAAAACACCGGTGCGGTTGAGTCTAACTGAATGAGGAGGAAACTCAAATGACTTACGGAGAATTATATGCTTACAGGCATCTTTCGGCAGAAATCAATGACCTTGAAGCAGAGCTGCGGCATATTTCTTTTTTGCGCTCGGCGGTGATAACCGGCGGCTGTGTTCAGGGAACATCGGACGGACAACCGGTTGAACGCGCCGTCGAAAGGTGCGAGCAGCTCGAAAACCGTATTCTCGAAAAAAAGCGCGAAGCGATGTCTGTCTTGAATGCCATCGATACTTACATATCCGGTATTTCCGATGTTACGGTGCGTACAATTTTCCGTAAGCGTTTCATCCTCGGCGAGTCGTACGAGCAGATTGGTACGGCGCTGTATATGGACAGGCGTACGGTGGCGAGAAAAGTGTGTGCATATCTTGCCGAACACAAATAAAAAACAAGCGGCGGAAAGATCCGTCGCCTGTTTGCGTCTTACTTGTTCCTTGCGATGTCGTCCCGTATAAGCTGCTTTATATACCCGGCTTTGTTCGGGACGCTTTCAAGCTTGTCAATGATGTCTTGTTCCGTTTTGGTTATGCAATCAATCTTGAATTGCTTTTTGTACTTTGCCGCATAGCGTTCCTGCGGAGTTTGTTTCCTGTCTGACATAGTTACTTTTTCTCCTTCATTTTAAGAATAGCGCAGTAGATAAGCTTCGCAAGACCGAAACATATCATCATAACACCGAGTGATATAAGAAAACTTTTCATTTGCGTTGACAACAGTGAAGAACTTTGTTATACTGGAATCGGGGCAGAGGGGGAAGGTGTCGCTTCCCCGTACCCTCACGCCGTTAGCCTATCGCTTTACCGATAAGTATTAACAGCGTTCCGACGATTAAGTCGATCAAAGCTTGCAGTAAGATTTCCTGAATCTTGGCTTTGTTCGGCTTTTTCTTTTTCTTCGCCACTGTCGTTTGCCCCTCCTTTCCTCTGAACTGTCTGTATTATATCATAGTCGTACGCCGATGTCAATACCTTTTTGCAAAATAAATAGTATTTTTGAAATATTTTTCTGCCACCCATAAAAGTTGCCCACAATGCCCGTTCATAGTGTGCTAATATTGTACCATGGATAAAGCTTCTCGATGAGGAGCTTTTTTGAGGTGATGGCGAAATGCAAATAGAAACAGTAAAACTGAAAGATATTGTACCGTATTCGAGAAATGCAAAGCTTCATCCACAGTCACAAATCGAGCATATAAAGGCGTCTATTCGGGAGTTTGGAATGAACGATCCCATCGCCATAGATGAAAACAATGTTATTATCGAGGGACACGGGCGGTACAATGCTTTGCGGCAGCTGGGAGCGGAAACAGTTGAGTGTATCAGGCTTACTAACCTTACATCCGAACAAAAGAAAGCCTATATGCTTGCGCACAATAAACTCACAATGGATACCGATTTCGATGTTTCGTTGTTGGATTCGGAGCTGCAATGCATTTTTGATGTTGATATGTCGGATTTTGGCTTTGACCTTGATTTTAACGGCGAAAAGGAATCAGGAAAGCAGAAACACTCGCACCGGGAAGTAACCTTCAAGAAATACAATCTTGACCTTATCGATTCGAACAGAACCGAAGGGTTTTATCAAATGCCTGTTATTCGCAAGACGACGCATATCCCGTCTGATTTAATCGGATTTAACTATTGTCTTACGAGTAAAAACACCTCTGCCGGGTTGCATTGTTTTATTGATGACTATCAATTTGAACGCCTTTGGAACGACCCGATGGGGTATGTCGAGAAAATACTGGAATTCGACTGTTTCCTAACACCCGATTTTTCTTTATATCTCGATATGCCTATGTCGATGAAAATATGGAATGTGTTCCGGTCCCGTCTGATCGGACAGGTAATGCAGGACGCAGGTGTGACGGTAATACCTACAATTTCATGGGCTGAACCTGAAACATTTAGTTTTTGTTTTGACGGAATCGAAAAAGGCTCTGTTGTTGCGATCAGCACCATCGGAGTAAAACGAAGTGCAGAAAGTCTTGCAGTGTGGAAGTCGGGAACAGATGAAATGATTAAGCAGATAGAACCGTCGACGATTCTTTGCTACGGCGGAGAAGTTGAGCATGATTATAAAGGTGTTCCGGTTGTATACTTCCAAAATCACATAACGGAAAAGATGAGCTGCAAAAAAGTAACATGAATTGTTGATTTTGTAAAAAAAGCGTGGTACACTCATTTTAAGGAGTTGGTACTATGGACAACAACGAAAAAATATTAAACGAAGAAAAGAAGTTAGTTCCTGCAACGGATGAAGAGATTGCCGCTGCCTTAGACGAGGTCTTTGCGGAGATGGACGAAGAGTTGACAGAAATGTTCAGCAAAGAATCTCTTGAACGGGATTACGGCGCGTATATGAAAGAATACGGGGAAGCAAAAACTCCCGAAGAAAGAACGGCTGTCATGGATAAGTACGGAATAAACTATCAAATATGACGCAAACAAAACAAAGAAAAGAGCTGCTGTGGCGGCTCTTTTTTATTTCCAAGTGGAGGAATTATGTTAGGGGTAGATATACAGCTATTCGGCGGTAGAGGTGCATCAAGCGGAATATCCGAAGCCGGTAAACCGTATGGCTCAGAATATAGATCATTATTGACAGTTGGAAATATCAAGTTCGTTAAGTATAAAGGTGGCAGTGCAACTGCCCCCCTTGAAACTATGACAAAAGGGCGTGTGTATGTTACAATCAACATAGATAATGAGCCTAAGTATATTTCATATTACGATAGAACAAATAAAAGATACAAAACTATTGACTTGGATAAACCACATAAGGGGTTAAGTCCTCATGTTCACCATGGCTATGAGCACAATGAAAATGACGGTCCAAAAGGCGCAACAAGATTATCAATAAAAGAGCGAAAAATGGTTGATATCGTTCGAAAATTATGGTACAATAGAAAAGGCGAGTAGTAATGTAGGAGGAGCAAGTGGTGTTTGCCGCTGCCCCGGTGCAAATCCGGGCGCTTGCTACGGGGCGCAGAAATGCGCCCTGTTCTCATGTATGACGAGCATATCAAAGCTTTGTGATTGAAATCCGTTTATCTGTTTTTTTGGAGGCAAGTTTGCCTCCTTTTTATTAGGTCTGTCAATGTGTATTTTGACAGGCTATTTTTATATCTAAAAAGCGGCAAGGTGGTGTGAATGCCTTACAATCCTAAGAGTAAAGAGAATCTGAAAAAAGGTGAAGCGACGAGATTCAGCGGTGAAACAGCGGCGAAAAACGGACGCAAGGGCGGAACGATAAGCGGACAGAAAAAGAGGGCTGCCCAGAAAGAGCGTGAAGAATGGGCGGATCTTCTGAAAATGGCTATGAATGAGGGTAAATCTCAAAAGATAAAGAATTTGCAGGAATCAAAAACAAAAAATCTTACGATCAGTACCGCAATGAAGGTAAAGCTTATCGCAGAAGCCCTGAAAGGAAATATAAAGGCGTATGAGTGCATTATGAAATATTCCGGCGCCGATGATGTTGCTGTCGCGGAGCCGGAAGCGGTTACGCAAGACAACGGATTTATAAATGCCCTCAATGCGGCAGCTGCCGAGGTATGGAAAAATGAACAAGAAGAATAGCTTTAAGTGGCAGCCCCTCAGCATAAAACAAGTAAAGGTCATGACATGGTGGACAAAGACATCACCGTATCACGATTATGACGGTATCATTGCGGACGGCGCGGTCCGGAGCGGGAAAACCGTATCTATGGCAGCGTCGTTCATAAATTGGGCGATGGAAACATTTAACGGTTGCGATTTTGCTTTGTGCGGAAAAACCGTCGGATCGCTTCGGCGTAATGTTATAAACACGCTTAAAATGCAAATGAACAGTCTTGATTTCGAATATTGCGAGAAGCGGACGGATAATCTCATCACCGTTACAAAAGGCGATACGGAAAACTATTTTTACTGCTTCGGCGGCAAAGATGAAAGCTCGCAAGATCTTATACAGGGAATGACTCTTGCCGGAGTGCTTTTTGACGAGGTTGCTCTGATGCCGCAGAGCTTCGTGTCACAGGCAGAAGCCCGCTGTTCTGTTGAGGGGGCGAAGATGTGGTATAACTGCAACCCGAAGGCGCCCTCGCACTGGTTTAATACAGAGTATGTCAAGTGCGCCAAGGATAAGTTTTTGCTGTATCTCCATTTTACAATGGATGATAATTTGACATTGTCCGAAAAAGTCAAGGAACGGTACAGGCGAATGTTCACGGGTGTATTTTATCAGCGGAATATTTTGGGCTTATGGGTTACGGCCGAGGGCAAAATATACCTGCCGTTTTCCGAAAACAACATTATTCCGAAAGCCGAGTGGTACGCACGGGACAGCAGCGGCAATTACACAAACGAGTTGAGAAACAGCATATCTGTGGTAACGATGGGGGTGGATTTCGGCGGGAATAAATCCTCTCACGCATTTAATCTTACGGGGTACACAAGAGGTTTCAATCAGCTTATAACGCTCAAAGAACGGAGAATTAAAGAGGAATTGACACCGAACGAGTTGGAACAGCGGTTTCTCTCGTTTGTTAAAGAGTGCAAAGCAGAGTATCCGCAGCTTACCGAGATATTCTGTGACAGCGCGGAACAAGTGCTTATAAGGGGTTTTCGGAATGTGTTGAGGCTTAATAATATTCCTGTGGCGGTAAAGAATGCCCGAAAGGGCGAGATAATAGATCGCATACGGTTTTATTGTGCAATGATGAACCAGTTGAGATACTTTATCATTGACGACTGTAAAGAAACGATAGCGGCGTTTAATGACGCGGTATGGGACGAGGACAAGGAAGATGTTCGGCTTGATGACGGCAGTACAAATATAGACAACCTCGACGCGCAGGAGTACAGCTCCGAACCGTATATGCGCACAATGATAGATTTAAGAAAATCGTAAAGGAGTGAACGGATGAACACGGCAGTTGTTGAATACCTTAAACAAAAGGGTGTCAAGGTCATTAACGAAGATTCAACCGACAGAATCGACATATGGAAACAGTGGTACAAGGGACACCTTGATAAATTCCATTCCTATAAGGTTTACACCGGCAAGAAAAATATCACACTCGAAAGGCTGACGCTCAACATGGCAGCGAGAACGGCTCAGAAATGGGCTGACCTATTACTCAACGAAAGAGTAACGGTACAGTGCGATGATGAATACTCGGAGCAGAGAATAACGGAATTGCTGCACCAAACGAACTTTTTTGTCAGAGGTAATAATCTTATCGAGATCGCTTTTGCGTTGGGCGGCGGTTTTTTTATCCAGTATTGGGACGGGACTAATACAAATCAAAAATATGTGACACAGGAGTATATGTATCCTATATCTTTTGACAGTGGGCGGCTTACGGAAGCTGCCTTTGCGTCGTCAAAAGTTATAGACGGGAAAAAATACATATATCTCGAAACTCATTTGCTTGACAGCAAAAAAGAGTATGTAATCGATAATACCCTTTTGTATTCCGATACACAAAATGTCGACTCGGACTGCATATCCGGACTGAGAGAGGTTGAGCCCGTCTTTTACGAGGAACACGGTATTATTCCGAAAATCGAAACGCATCGTGCGGAACCGTTGTTTCAGATGGTACATCCCAACATCGCGAATAAGATGTCGTTTAACTCTCCGTACGGCACAAGTGTGTTTGCGGGTGCCACGGACACCTTACGGGCGATAGATCTTATTTTTGACAGTTATTATAAAGAGTTTAAGCTGGGAAAAAAGAGAATATTTGTCCACGACGGTGTAACGAACATCAATTACGACAGGGACGGAAAAACATACGATGTGTTCGATCCTAACGAGGAGGTCTTTTATAGATTGCCCGATTCGGAACAGGACTCGGCTCCGCCGATAATAGAAAGCAATCTCGCACTGAGAGTAGCCGAACATAACACCGCACTGCAAACGCAGCTTAACATTCTGTCACAGCAGGTGGGCTTCGGCTCGAACGGTTTTAAGTGGGAGGACGGTTCGGTGGAAACGGCAACCGGGGTAATATCGCGTAACAGTGAGATGTTCCGGACTCTGCAAAAGCATGAGTTAGTGTTAAGGGACGCCGTAATACAGATGTGCAAAGGGCTTTTATATATCGAGAATGTATTCGGCGGTGATACAAGGTGTAATTACGATGCGGCAATAACCGTTGATTTCGACGACAGTATCATAGAGGATACCGCCGAGAAGAAACGGCAGGCGCTTATCGAATTACAGAACGGCTTGATAGATCCGATACAGTATTATCAGGATATATACGGGATGACGGAGCAGCAGGCAATAGATTTCTATTCGAAAATGCAGGCTCGCGCACCGAAGCCGGAAGAAGAACCCGAGGGAGTGTAACGAATGCGTGACAGCTTAGACCCGTTGGTGCAGCCGATCATAGATATTTTTAACCAGCTCGAAGCCGAAATCCTTGTGTCGATAGCTAAACGGTTCAATACCTATGAAACGGTGGGCGGCACTCTTGAATGGTATATGCGGAAGTTGCAGGAGGTTGGAGCGCTGAACAGCGATGTCGTAGGCATTATTGCAAAGACAAGCAGAAGATCAGAGGAAGAGCTTCTCAAAATGCTTAACGAGGCGGGATTCGCCAACATTGACATGAATACTGTACAGACGGCTTTTAACAGCGGAGTAATTGCTGTCGACCCGCCCGTTATGATGAAATCTCCGGTAATGCAGTCGATTATTAAAGATTCTTTCAGAGAACTGACAAACACATACCGGCTTATTCAGACAAAGGCTGTCGAGAGTGCAAAGCAGGCCTATATGGATGTATTAAACCGTTCATATCTGGAAGTATCGAGCGGCATATATGATTACCAAACGAGTATTCGTAATGCCTTGCAGAGAATGGCGGCGAGGGGCATTACGGGCGCAACATACAAAAGGGGCGGCACCGTTGTACGATATTCGTTGGAGGGTACTGTAAGACGGGACACGCTCACGGCGGTAAATCAGTTAGCCAACAAGGGGGCGATCAAATCGTGTGAGGTTATGGGTGCAGAGTATGTCGAGGTGTCCTCTCACATCGGCGCAAGAGTTCATCCCACAAACCCTATTGCGAACCATTACGGGTGGCAAGGCAAGGTTTACAAGGTGGACGGCGAAACGGGGGAGTACCCGAACCTAAAAAAGAGTACCGGCTATCCCGATGACATACAGGGCTTGTCGGGTGTTAACTGCCGGCACAGAATGTTTCCGTTTTTCCCCGGTATAAGTGTTCCGAACCCTATTCGGTATGACGAGGCAGAGAACAAAAAAGTTTATGAGCAGACACAGAAGCAGAGGGCAATGGAAAGAACACTCCGCAGATTGAAAAAACAACGCGCAGTTGCTTATGAATCGGGGGATATGCAAACGGTTACCAAGATAGATAAAATACTTGATAAAAAGAATAAGGAAATAACACGATTTTGTAAAGTCAACGGTTTAAATCGCGATACAAACCGCGAAAATATCTATACTTATTAAAGGAGTTACATGACAATGGAAGAAACAATTAAAAAATACGAAGAAATCATCGGGCGGGTGTCCGCAAGCATTGCACAGGCAGAGCAGTTTAAGGACGACCTTATGGGTAGATATGACAAAACGGATCCGGATCTCGAAAACGCATTGAAAATCCAAAGTATGGTTCTTAAAATTGACGATTATATCAGTCAAAAGCATATGACGAAGGTTGACCTCGAAAGACAGCTTCTTGACCTTTCACAGGTAAAATAACGGCGAAAGAGCCGTTTTTTTTATAGCCGGGAGCGGCATATAAACACTTGAATTTGTCTGCCACAGACATATAAACAGTGGGCTTCGGCGGTGACACCGCATATAAAAACAAAGGAGTAAACATGGAATTTCTTAAAGAATACCTGAGCGAAGAAACCTACGCGAAAGTAGCAGAGGAATTGACCGGAAGGTCAATAAAACTTGCCGATTTATCAAAAGGTGAATATGTGTCCAAAGACAAATATTCGGCGTTGGAGGGTAAGGAGAGCGAGTTGAGACAGCAGCTTATCGATAAGACCAACGCTTATGACGATTTGCTCACAAAAGCAGGAAACAATGAAGCGCTCAAAACAGAGCTTGAAAATTTGAAAACGAGTTCACGGCAGCAGCTTGACGGTACCATCGCCGCATATCAGCAGAAGCTGAGGGACGCTGCTATCAGAAGTGCGTTGATTCAGGCAAAGGCAAAAGATGCCACCGACATTATCGGACAGCTCGACTACGAGAAAATACAGTTTGCCGACGATGAATTGACCGGACTGGCAGAACAGTTGGAGAATCTCAAAGCAGCGAAGCCCTATTTGTTCATTGAAGATGAACAGAAAAGGGGCAAGGGGGGACTCGACCACGGCGGTGCGGACAGCGCAGCGGATGAAAACAGTATTCGCGCCGTTCTCGGGTTGCCTCCGATACAATAAAACATAAAGGAGTAAAGTAAATGGGAAATTTAATTCAGGCAGTAACAAAATATCTTCCGTACCTTGATGAGGTTTATAAGGTTGCGTCCCGTTCATCCGTTCTTGAAACACCTTCGAATTTTGTGAGAGAAACGGCAGACGCAAAAACCGTTATGATCGCAAAGACCTCAATGCAGGGACTCGGCAATTATGACAAGGCAAACGGCTTCCCGGTCGGCGATGTAACGCTTACATGGGAGAGCCACACTCTTTCTTACGACAGAGGCCGTTCCTTCTCCATTGACGCAATGGACAACCTTGAAACACTCGGAATGTCCTTCGGTACACTTGCCGGGGAGTTCCTTCGCACGAGAGTCATTCCCGAAATTGATGCAGTGCGTTTTGCAAAATACTGCTCGGGTGCCGGCACAACAGTTGCGGCCGATCTCACGGCATCCAACACGGTAACCGCTATTGACACTGCCGAAACCGCTCTTAAAGAGGCGGAAATCGACCTTTCGAATGCCATAATTTTTATGACACCCACCGTATATGCGAATATAAAGGATGATACCACACACTTTACAAGAACGCTTGTGCCGTCCGAAAACCCCAACAGGAACTTCGGGTCGTATGACGGTATGTCCATAGTAGAGGTACCGCAGACAAGGTTCTATTCGGCGGTAACCCTCCATGACGGCAGAACAGACGGACAGAAGAACGGCGGTTACGAACAGAAAGCCACGCAGACCACCGACACTTTCACGGGCGACGGCGATACAAAGGTGTTTACCCTCACCGCTGCGGCTTCCGTGCTTGACGAGGTTAAGGTTGACGGCACAGCTACTGCTGATTACGACCTTAACGGCAATGAGCTTAAATTCTGGACTGCGCCTGCCAGCGGTAAGGCGATAACTGTCAAGTACGGCATGGGCAGAGATATCAACTTTATGATTATAAAGCCCGAAGCGGTCATGCAGATCACAAAGCACGCAAAGATGAGAGTATTTGACCCTGACACAAACCAGACTGCCGACGCGTACAAGGTCGACTACCGTATTTACCACGACGGATGGGTGCTTGAAAACAAGAAAAAAGGTATTTACGCCCATGTTAAAGCGACGGTCTGATGGTGTCCGTTGTTAAAAACGGCGTATCTTATCTTGTAAGCGATGATAAAGCCCCTGCCTATATTGCGCAGGGGTATGTCGTTGAAAAAGATGAGAGAAAAGAACAGCCGAAAAAGAAACGGAAAAAGGGGGCGCGATAATGGAGAACACAGAGTATGCGTTCTATATTAACGAGTTTCACGGTAAGGTTATACCCTCCGAGAATGAATTTGATACCGCTGCCGTTGAAGCCAACGCCTATGTACGCAGCTTAACAAGGGGTAAGGCAGATGAGCTTGTCCCTATGCCCAACGGCTGCAAAATGGCTGTATGCGCAGTCGCAGACATTATTTACACGGAAAGCGTCAAGGAAAAGGATGGCGTGATAGCGAGCGAGTCTGTCGGTGGGCATTCCGTATCATACCAAAATACGGTAAAAAGCCCGGCGGAAATCGAACGGAAAAAATGCAGGAAGGCAAGACTTTATCTTTCCGGCACCGGGCTTTTGTGCCATACACTGAGGTGATCTTGTGAATATGTACCCGGATACAATGACGGTATACCGTCACTCGATTGCCGGTAATGCGGACGAATACTCCCGTCGGGTGATACGCGGTGTGTATTGGGTCGAAACGGACGGAGTGGATAAAGAGGGCAAGGGTTTTACAAAAACAAGGGAAGTGACGGTTACAACCTCACAGAAACTCACTGCTTCGTACGGAAAAGAATGGGACATACAGGGACAGGATCGCATTATAAAAGGCGAGGGCGGCTCTATTAACTCATTTAAGGATATACCCGATGCTTTTGTTGTTACGGCGGTGTCAAAATACCGGTGCGGCGGCAAAGTCGATAATATCGTCATAAAGGGGGTGTAACAGTGTATACGGTTAAGGTTGATGTGTCGGCAGCGCAAAAGATACTCGAAAAACACGGCTTGCAGAGCGGCGGTCCGGCTCAAAGGTTCCTTTCCTCGGAGCTTATGCGTTTATCCGACCCGTATGTTCCGTTTGATCGCGGAGCGTTAAAAAACAGCGCGAAGATTGATACAGACGGCAAGGGCATAATTTACGATACGCCTTACGCACGGTATCACTATTACGGAAAACTCATGGTTGACCCGACAACCGGCAAAGGGTGCTTCGTGTTTAAAGACAAAAAGACGGGTAATATCGTGAAGTATTCCCGTCCCGGAGTGCAAAAAGTGTTAACGAACCGCGACATGATTTATCATGGGGCGCCGTTGAGGGGCGCTCGGTGGGCGGAAAGGTGCTGGACAGACCGGAAGGAAGATATCCTTAATTCGCTGCAAAAATTTATCGAAAGGGGCTGCAAATAATGAGCATAATCGAAGCTGTAAGAAGTTATCTTTTAACTTGCCCTTATTTGGAAAATTTAGCGCGGATAAATGTTGATTTCCTCCCGGAAGATACGAGCACCTATTCCATTGAATCAGTCCCGGCAAGCACCGTTATATCCACGAATATAGACGGCTCAACCACAAGGCAATTCCTCTTTGTGTTCGCTTCCCGTATGCTTTATACGGACGAACTGCGGAACAATATAGAAAACAGTGGATTCTACGAAAAATTTGAGGGATGGCTCGAAGAACAGACAAATAAGGGAGTTTTTCCGGTTCTCGCTTTGGGGCTTACCCCGGTAAAAATCGAAGCAATGAGCAGCGGTTATCTCTTTGATATTTCGGGAGATCTAACTGTTGCCAGATATCAAATTCAGTGCAGACTAACTTATGAAAAGGAGAATTAAAAATGTCCGATACAGCAATTAAAAAGGTTAAAAGAAGTGATTTCGCAACATTTCTCAATGTTACGCCCTCGGCAACCGCCACATATGCAAGAATGGGCAGGGGTATCACTTCACAGCAGATTGCCTATAACCCGGCAACCACGAACGAAACATATATACATGAGGACAGCGCGAGTACCTCCGTGGACAGTTATGCGCCTACGATCGCGACACCGCAGACCTGTTATGCCGGTGACACAGTCTTTGATTATATTGACGGACTGAGACAGAAAAGAGTGGTGGGTGCAGCGTGTGAAACCGACATATTGCTTGTCTATATCTACGACTCTACCACATCAGAATCCGGAACGACATATGCCGCAGAAAAACAGAAGGTCGCGATACAGATTGATGATTTCGGCGGTGACGGCGGTGCTTCGACTGTTATAAATTACACGCTCAATTTTGTCGGCGACGCAACCGTCGGTTCCGTGACGATCTCGGACGGCGTACCGACATTCACGGCGGACTAAAACAGGGGACGGTAGCATTTAAGCCACCGTCCTTCTATTAAGGAGAAAGCTATCAAGACTATGGAAAAGTTAAGAATAATCCGTAAAGACATTTACACAATCGAAGTCAATGACAAGGGTGACACAATTGAGTTTGACCTCGGAGATATCGAGCTGCCGTATAAGTTTCAGCGTGCTGTGGATAAGGTACGCAGCATACAGAATAAACTCAAAGGGAAAATTGCGATAATCGAAAAGCAGCAGGACAAGAAAGACAAAAACCATATTCTGAGCAAAAATGAAGATGCAATGCTCAAAGTATGGAAGGAATGCTTTTCTGAAATGAGATCTGCTATGGACGAGTTCCTCGGTGCCGGCGGTTGTGACAAGATATTCGGGGAGACAAATTACATTGATATGTTCAATGATTTGTTTGACGCCTTTAACAGCAAGGACGAAAACGGGCTTTCACATCTTGATAAGATGAAAATCAGCCGTGAGGGAATGATCGACCGTATAAAACAAAAGTATTCCGCAAAGGGTAACAACGCTATATGATATATCCTGAATACGCGCAAGTCGACGGAAAAATGTACAAAATAAATACCGATTATAGGGTAGCCCTAAAATGCTTCGATGTGATAAACGATCCGTCAATAGGTGATGCAGAACGGGCGTTAGCGGTTATTTATATGCTGTTTGGAGATGTCCCCGAAAACAGTCTTGATAAGTTTATGGAAAAGGCAACAGTGTTTTTACAGTGCGGCAAAGAACCACAAAGGACAGGTAACCCCGATATGGATTTTAATGCCGATAGAAATTACATTGTTGCTTCTTTTATGTCCGATTATCGCATCGACCTTGACACGGTAAATATGCACTTCTGGAAGTTCATTGACCTGATAAAAGGCTTAACGGAACACTGCGCCCTATCACGGGTGAGAGAGCTCCGGAATTACGACCTGTCGGATATCAAGGACGCGAAGTTCCGCAGTAAGATCATCAAAGCTCAGGAAGCCGTAAGACTGCCTGTTTACCGCACTGCGGAGGAACAATCGGCAATAGACGAATTTGAAAAACAACTAAGAGGGGAGTGATACCCTATGGCGGACGGCAAAATAAGGATCGAACCTGTCATCGACACGGCAAAGGCAGAAGCGGATCTCGGTAAATTGGAGGGCGCTTGCAGAAAGACCGCAGCCAACATTCAAAAAACTGCAAATACCATTTTTGACATTAAGGGAAAGCCCCTTAAACTGATTGATGTTAATTCTGAGGCATCGCTCAAAAAAGCAAAGGCAAGATTGCAGGAGATCAAGGACAAAATCGCGGAGGAAGAAGCCGGGACGGACAAAAGTTTGCGGTCTGCCGTTACGGATGAGCAGGCGCAGAAAATAGTCGAGATGGAAGCATACAGATTAAAAGGTGTCCGTGAGGAGTACGACGAGCTGACCCGGAGAGTTGAAGCGTATCAGCAAGCAAAGCAGCGTGCTATGGAACAGGAAACGGAGAAATCCGGCATTACAGACGCCAATAAAGCGGCAAAGCTCGAAGCGGAAGCAGCGGCTTTTGTAAACAATATCAAAAGTGCCGAGGAATACGAGAAAAAGCTGGATGAAACAAGGATAAAGCTTGAAGCTCTCCGTGACGCTTCGGCAAGAGCCGCTTCCGAAAAGGGCGTTGATGTCAATGCCGTACTTTCCGCAAACTCCGAATATGCAAAGCTGCAAGCGCGCTATGATGCTTTGATAAACGCAGCCGAGCAGTTCAAATCCGCTTCCGGCGGGGCTTTCGGCTTTGCGTCGCAATCGGCGGAAAAGGTTACGACGGCAGTTAAAAACGGTGTAAAACAAATGGCAAAATACACGCTTGCTATTTTCGGCGCGAGAAGTGCATTTATGGGAATAAAATCCCTTATGTCAACATTTATATCAAACAATACTGCGGTGTCAAACTCGATAGCGGGAATAAAAGGGGCGCTGTCTGAAATGCTCGGCCCGGCTATCATATGGATAGTAAATCTTGCGAAAACTGCGATGGCGTATATCAACGCTTTCGTAACGGCGTTGACCGGTATAAATTTCGTCGCAAGATGGAATGCAAAGGCCCTGGACAAACAGACAAAGGCTACAAAAGGGCTTACCGCTGCGCAGAAAAAGAACCGTCAGCCGGCAGCCTTCGACGAGCAAAATAAACTGTCCTCGAACACAAGCTCCGGGAGCGGCAGCAGCAAAAACTCCGGTATTCTCGCCTTGCCCGATGTCCCCGAAAAAGCACTCGAAAAGATAAAAGCGTTTGCGGACGCTCTGAAATCCGTATGGGAATGGGTGAAAGAAAACAAAACGGCGCTGATTGCTCTCGGCTCGGTTATAGCTGCCGTGTTCGCTGTATCAAAAATAGCAGCTTTTATTAAAAAAATCGGCGGACTCAATTCGGCATTTCTTGTTATCGTGGGCTTGGCAATAGCGATAGCGGGGTATATTGACGCATGGAAAAACGGGCTTAACGAGCTTAATATTGCGGAAATTATCGGAGGGTTCACTGTTGCGATAGCGGGTTTGTATTATGCGCTCGGTCCGCTGGCTGCGTCGATAGGTGCAGTGGTAGCAGGAATAGCACTTGTCGTACTCGGGATCAAAGACTTTATTTCAAACGGCGCAACGCTTGAAAATACCATACTTATCATCGGAGGAGCAATTGCAGTAGCCATAGGCTTGGCAACGGGCGGACTCAGCGTTCTTGCGTCGGTCATAATCGGTGCTACGGTGGCTGTCGGAGCATTTGTGGCGGCAATTATCCTTGAAAAACCGGCAATAATGTCGGTGGAGGACGCAGAAAAGAACCTCAAATCGGCACAGGACGCCCGTAAAAAGGCACAGGAAAGCCTGACGGATGCGACATTGTCCTACACAAATGCGGTGGACGCTGCGGAAAACTCGGCAAAGGCATTGGAAGATGCGGAAAAGAAAACCGGCTTATCCGGAGCCGAGTTGAATAAACAAGTGCAGGAAGGTAAATTATCCTACGAAAAAATGACAGCTGCACAAAAAGAAGTTTATCGGGCGTATCTTACCAACGAACAGAAGCAAAACGACCTTAAAAAATCACAGGAGGATTTGAAGAAGGCAACCGAGGATTTGAAAAAGGCGAAGAAAGACGAAACATTGGCGTCTTTTGAGAATGATCTTGCTCTGGCGAAAGAGAGCGGTTCATACGATACCTTCAAGAAATCGGTTGTTGACGCTTACAAAAAGGGTACGCTGACAGCACAGGAAGCTCGTGACCTTATCGGAAAGAGTATGTCCGAAATGAGCGATGATGCACAAGAAGCTTTCATGAAAGACATACCGAACGACATAAGGAACGGGCTCGATCCGCGAAATTACGAAACGACCCGTAAAAAAATCGTGGATTGGGCTAAGCGGACAGCGGAAGATATCAAAAATGTTTTTCGTAAAATAAAAGATTTCTTCTTTGATATAGGGGATGCGATCGGCAATGCAATAAAGACCGGCATAGTGCTCCGGATAAATCAGGCGTTTGACAAAGTACAGAAGCTCGCGAACATTTTCGTTCGGGCGATAAACGGTGCGATAGGGATAATAAATAAGATTCCCGGGGTAAATATCGGAATGCTCAGCACGATATCAATACCGAAGCTTGCAAGAGGCGGTATTGTAAACAACCCCGGCAGAGGTGTACCGGCGATAATCGGCGAAGCCGGGTCGGAGGCTGTGCTGCCGCTCGAACGCAACACGGAGTGGATGGATATGCTGGCAGACAAGATAAACGGCGGCAGCGTGATTATTCCGATATATCTTGACGGACAGCTTATTACCCGGCAGGTTATTGACCGACAGAAGAAAATTGCTTTTGCAAAGGGAGGAACGATATGACGGGCAATCTGCTTGAAATCTATAACGGATCCGAGTATGTACCGGTGCCGAAAATCATCGATTACGAGGTGGACTATTGTAAGCTGTGGAGTGAGGATACGGGTCGAAGTATGACCGGTGAAAACAAAGGGACGCTCGTGGGAATATTTCCGAAAATCATTATAAAAATAGGACAAACAACGGAAGATGAAATGGCGTTGCTGCTATCGCTTTTTAATCAGGCGAGTGCGTTTGTCAGGTATTATGATACATGGGCAAAAGCCGTGAAAACGGAATCGTTTTACTTTGGGGACGCAAAGGATCAGCTTAAAAGTCAGCGGAGAATGACGCATAAACAGATGGATATTTCCATAATCGCAAACAAAAAGAGGGTGTAAAAATGGGATTTGCGGAGGCAATAAACGCATACGGCAAGGAGCTTGATGTACAGGTAGCGATTGGGGGCGTAACATATACCGCCGAGAACTGTATTTCGGCAAACCCACACTATGAAGGGGCGTTGTTTTCAACCGTCATGAAATGCCTTGATCTTGAAATAAACGGACAGATCTCACTTTCAACGGATACGGTCACGCGCTTTGCCTTCGGGGTAAAAGCTCCCGGGGATGCATCCTATTTTTACAAAGACTACGGCTCGTACATTATCAAAGCGGCAAAATACGATGTCGGAGCAGGTACAACAAAAATAGAATGTTACGACAAAATGTTGCAGGCGATGATTCCGTATGATATCAAGCCCGACTATGCGGACGGGGTGACAATAAAAGAACTGCTAAACGCTATATGCGCAAGGTTGGGGTGGACTCTGGCGAGTGAAACATTTACAAATACTGCCGTAGCTATTCCAACCGAACCGTACAACAGCGAGTATTCATTTCGTGATGTGCTCAACGAAATAGCGCAGATTACCGGCTCTGTGATAGCGTTCAAACCGGACGGACTCCTTTATGTGTTATACCCGTCTGAAACAAGTATTGTACTCGAAGAGGATAATCTTAAACGCCTTGAATTAAGCGGTTATCACGGGCCGCTTAACAGCCTTGTCCTCGCGAGAACACCGCAGGAGGATAACATATACAAGCAGGACGAAGATTCCGTTCGTGACAACGGTTTATGCGAAGTCAAAATCGAGAATAACCAAATCGTTGAGGTGCTGAGAGCGGCAAATGAGAGCGGTGACGGAAACGAGGATTATTTCACGGCTTTGTTTGGTTCTGTGAAAGGCTTAAAATACGCCTTATACTCCGTTGAGTCCTTCGGCATAGGAACTCTTGATTTATGTGATACCTTTAAGTTTCAAACACAGGACGGCACACAATACTCGTGCCTGTTTCTTTCCGACGATCTTAAAATAACGCAAGGGCTTGCGGAAAGCTCAAAAGCCGAACGCCCGGAGGAAACGGCAACGGATTATAAAATCGCAACAAAAACGGACAGGCTGCTCGCGCAAACCATATTGCGAGTGAATAAGCAGGCAAACGAAATCAAAAGCCTTGTGTCGGATGTCGAGGGGAATAAAACCACTATACGGCAAACAGCCGAGAACTTTGAAATATCGGTTAAATCGGCTGTAAAAGACGATATCGACAGTGTAAAGGGTGAAATCGATGACATAAAAAAGGATCTCGATGCAAATTTTGAGTTCTCAAAAGACGGGCTGACGATAAAAACAGGCGGAGAAGCAAGTAACTTTTCATCGACATTTGCCGGGAAAGAATGGGCAATCAAAGAAGGCGGAAACAAGGTGACATGGGTAACAAACGAAACCCTACACAGTAAAAATGCCGAGATTGAGAACACATTGACGCTTGGAGGTATAGTAAAAATCGTACCCGTGAACTACGCTGCAAATAAGGGCATCGGTTTTGTCGGGATAATCTAAGGAGGAAACATGGCAACACCTAATTCTTTTTCGGTAAGTAACAGTAACGGCAGGTTCACGCTTACTCTTACACTCTCAGAAACCACAAACACAAGCACTAACACTTCCGCAGTCGGTTATACCCTGACGCTTAAAGCCAACACGAATTATCGCTTCGAAGGTTATCGTATCGGCAGAACAGTAAAGCTGAACGGAACAACGGTATACTCTGTTACGAAAGCAAATTCGGCGGCTTTTTCTGTTGCTGCAAAGGGCTCAATTACCATTGCGTCCGGCACAGCTACAATAAGTCATGATTCGAACGGGAAAAAGAGTATTTCCGTTTCGTTTTCGATTGATATGGCTTCCGATGAATGGACACCGGGAAGCCTGAGTGGTTCGGGCACTGCTGTTTTAACGGATATCCCGAGATATGCGGCAATAACGGCGAAGTCGGCAGAGGTGCTGTCGGAAACATCCGTAAGACTCAACTGGACCACCGACTCAGTGTGCGATTATGCGTGGTATTCGACTGACAACGGGGTGTCGTGGACAGCTTACGATATGCCCGATTCAACCGGCGGCTCAAAGGTTATTGCCGGGCTTGCGCCGAACACTGCCTATAATCTGAAAGTAAGAGTACGGCGTAAGGACAGCCAATTAAACACGGACAGCGGTACGGTCAGCGTAAAAACATACGATAAGCCAAAGTGTACCATTTGCTCGGATTTTTTCATCGGAAACAACACCGCAGTTTTCCTTTACAATCCGCTTAACAGAACAATAACGGTATCTATCGTGAACACGGCGCACAATACGGTTTATGCGAGTGCGGCGACAACGGGAACTTCGGTAGTAGTTACACCGACGGCAAGTGCGCTTTATGCCGCAATACCGGCAGCTAAGGAGGGGACATACCATGTCAAGGTATATTGCGCTGCAATAAATTCCGTTACATATACCGCAACAGGAGCAAAGTTCAGTGTAAAGGAGTCGGAGTGCCTGCCGACATTCGGCGAGCTTACTTACAGTGACACAAACACAAAAACTTCCCCTCTTTCGGGATCGTCGATTATTCAAAACCAATCAACAATGAGAGCCTCGGTTACGGCAGCGACACCGAAAAACAGCGCCACAATTACAAAGTATAAATTTTGGATAGGAACGGTCGTTAAAACAATAAATTCCGCAGGAAGCGTTGACTTCGGGACGATAAACGCATCATCGGATGTAAAACTGTACTGCGAAGCAACCGACAGCCGAGGATTTACCTGCAAGAAGAATGTAACTGTGACGATCATTCCCTATTCGGAGCCGTCCGCAGTTGTGAAGCTCGCTCGGCAGAATAACTACGAGGATACATCAACAATAACCATTGACGCGAAAGCAACAAATATAACGGGCAATGAAGCGGTCGTTACATACGGCGTTAAAGATACCGAACAGGCGACGGTAACCTTCACCGGTTCAAAAACGGTAACGGCGACCTATACGCTGCCGAAAGAAAATGCGTATGAGTTTACGGTGCAAGTTACGGATACGATAGGCGGCACACCCTTTACCGGCACATTCACATTGCCAAAGGGTAAGTTTCCGTTTTTTATCGATACCGCATTAAACGCGATAGGTATTAACGATTTCCCTCAATCGGGAGAGGCGTTGAGGGTAAACGGGAAAGTTGTTTGTACAGAGCTGCCGCTACCACCCACATATATTACAAAAAATACGAATATCAACGATATCATAATTCCGGGAGAGTATGTTTGTCCGTACAATGATCTGGTCGCAACTCTGGAAAACTGTCCTGTCGATAGTGCGTTTTCGCTTAAAGTAATGCAGACTGTCGGTAGGTCAGATACCGGCATAGGTTTACGGCAGATAATACAAACTTATCCCGACAATTTTCGGATAGTCGTACGCAATATGTATTACAGCGGCGGTTTCGGTGCGTGGATACAGATTTACCCCGAAATTACGCGATTTAATCAGATTAGAACTACATCTGACGATACGCCTGCCAAGTGGGTAGAACTTGGAAACGGTACTTTTTATTTTAGTCTGACGGGGTGTTTGATATCGCAGCCAAAGCAGTGGGGCTTTGTTATCAACCATGTGGCGGCAGCAGATGTGTTTCAAATATGGCATTCACAGCCAAGCGGCGATATAAGCATTCGCAGCGGAAATGGTAACGGATGGGCAAATAATGGGAATTGGACTAAAATCGGGGGTAATTAACATAAGGAGTGATTACAAATGAAAAAGATTTACATTGACCCCGGTCACGGCGGAGCGAATCCCGGCGCGACCTACGGCAAAAGAAAAGAGAGCGAGGATGTTTTCCGTCTTGCCACTGCCGTTGCCGAAAAGCTCGGCACACAGGAGCATGTTGAAGTCCGCATGAGCCGCACTTCAAAGGACGACCCGGAGATAAGCCGCCGTGCAGGCGACGCGAACGCATGGGGAGCCGACTACTTTATAAGCATTCACCGCAACGCGTTTTTGCCCGAAAAGGGAAGGGGCGCCGAGGTGTGGTGCTACTCAAAAATCGAAAAGGGCGGCGAAACATACAAGAAGGCGGAGGATATTCTCCGTTCGCTCTGCGAAGCGTCCGGCTTTGCAAACAGGGGAGTGCAGCTCGGCGCGCCGTCATACACCGATTTCGGCGTAAACAGGCTTACGAAAATGCACTCGTGCCTGTTGGAGGTCGGCTTTGTTGACAACTCCGCCGACAACGCTGTTTTCGACAGCCGCCTTGACGCGATGGCGACTGCGCTTGCGAAATCGCTCTGCCGCGCGGTGGGAGTCGAATATAAGGAACAGCCCGTACCCGGCGATGTTGACGCAAACGGTACAGTTGATGTCAACGACGCGAGAACCGTTCTCAGAGCTGCCGTAGGGCTTGAAAAGCTATCTCCCGACGCGGAGAAACGCGCAGACACT